>Ga0316208_1000287_pt1 | contig 67073 bp, 56 predicted proteins | sample 3monopyrite_MG_FD_204944 | JGI IMG/M metagenome (GOLD analysis project Ga0316208, IMG submission 204944) | Microbial mat bacterial communities from mineral coupon in-situ incubated in ocean water Damariscotta River, Maine, United States -... | ecosystem: Environmental > Aquatic > Marine >... | reverse complement strand
ATGCTTGTACTGCTGATACGAATTACGAATCGTGTACGAATCCCGATTATTTCGGGATTCGTTTTTTATTCGTAATTCGTATCAGCCTCATAGCAGTAATCCAGTACGACAAGAAATCCCACTTCCAGTAAAATAACAGTAGAACCACTATTTGTAATCCATCAAATTCAGCTCTTCCGAACAGAAACTGAACTCATCCTTCTGATCGTTGGAACAAACCATGATAATGCGGTTCTTTTTGTTCTCTTCTACCAAGTTCTTGTACCATTCAATGGCTTTGGCATCTAGGTTAGATGTAGGCTCGTCCAATAAAACGAACGGTGTATCTGAAAGCAATGCCAAACCAAGCTTCACACGCTGCTTCATTCCTGAAGAGTAATACTTAATGGCTTTGTTCTTAGAATCTGAGAGGTAGAGTGCGCCAACTATATTATCGATCGTCAAACCAGCTTTGAAAGGCTTCATCTTCTGGTGGAATTCGAGCATTTCAATCAAGGCGAACTCTTCGACTAATTCCAAATAAGGAGTTGCTAACGAAAACAGGCCTAGGCTCTCTTCTACTTTGTAAACTGTTCCGTTCGCAGAATAAGATAGTTCACCTTCAGAAGCTACGGTGCTTCCTAAAATAACCTGCAACAAGGTTGATTTGCCTGAACCATTGGCGCCACGTATTACGGTGTGTTCATTCTGAATAAAAGTGTGGCTTATCCCTTTGAAAATCCACTCGTGGTTGTAGCGTTTCCCTACATTCTGCAAAGAAATCTTAGCCAAAGACATATTTATTTAGAGCCGTTTCCGTTCAGGAATTGATACCCCTTCATAATTCCGCGTTTAGATTCACGAACGAAATCAATAATTTCATCTCGTTCATCCGTAACCGGAAATTCTGCTTCCAATTGAGAAAGTGCTTGCGTTACGTTGTAATGCTTGAGAAAGAGAACTCGGTAAATCTCCTGAATCTCACGAACCTTCTCTACCGAGAATCCCCTACGCTTCATGCCTACACTGTTTACACCAGAATAACTTAGCGGATAACGCGCGGCCTTGCTGTAAGGCGGAACGTCCTTTCCTACCAGCGCACCTCCTGAAAGAATGGCGTGCGCTCCGATTCGCACAAACTGATGTATAGCCGACATGCCGCCAATAATGGCGTAATCGCCAATAACGATATGTCCAGCAAGCGTGCAGGCATTAGCGAGGATAACTCCTTCTCCAATTACGCAATCATGAGCCACATGAACGTATGCCATCAGCATAGAATTGCTTCCAATTACGGTCTTACCACTTGCTTTTGTGCCCCTGTTAATGGTGGCACATTCTCGTATGGTAACGTTATCGCCAATCTCCACAAACGACTCTTCTCCGTCAAACTTCAAATCCTGCGGAATTGCTGAAATAACCGCTCCTGGAAAAATTCTACAGTTCTTGCCAATTCTTGCACCTTCCATAATGGTAACGTTTGAACCAATCCAGCACCCTTGCCCGATTTCAACGTTTTTGTGGATGGTCACAAATGGCTCAATAACCACATTGTCGGCAATTTTTGCCTGTGGGTGAACAAAGGATAAAGGTTGGTTCATTCAGCTTCTCTTTTTACAATTTGTGCCATCATCTCGGCTTCCATCACGGGTTCATTGCCAACGTAGGCAACCCCTTTCATGTGGCACAATCCTCTGCGAATTGGACTCAACAGGTCTAATTTGAATACAATCGTATCGCCAGGAAATACCATTTTTCTGAACTTGACTCCGTCAATTTTCAAGAAGTAAGTCAAGTAATTCTCTGGATCTAGAACAGTGCTAAGAACTAGAATCCCTCCCACTTGCGCCATCGCTTCTATTTGCAACACACCCGGCATAACGGGCGCTCCAGGGAAGTGACCTTCAAAGAAGTACTCGTTCATGGTCACATTCTTCACGCCTACTACGTGTGTTTCGCTTAGTTCATAAATCTTATCAATAAACAAGAATGGCGGGCGATGGGGCAGTTTTGCCATAATGCCATTCACATCCAACAATGGCTCTGCGTTAAAATCAATCTTCGGAGCTTTTGCCCTTCGATTCTCCTTTACCAATCCTGTAAGGAACTTCCCGAAGCGGGAATTACTTCCGTGACCAGGTTTGGTGGCTATGATGTGTCCGTTGATTCGTGCTCCAACTAAAGCTAGGTCGCCAATAAGGTCAAGTAATTTGTGGCGTGCCGGCTCATTTACAAAACGTAGTTCCGTGTTGTTCAGCGTGCCAGATTGAGTGGCTCGAATGTCTTCTTGATTGAACTGTTTAGCCAACTTGGCCTGTTTTTCATCATCCATAGGGTGCTCTACAAACACGATTGCATTGTCTAAACCGCCACCTTTTATAAGGTTGTGTTCTAACAACAGTTCGAGTTCATGCAAGAAGCAGAATGTTCTATTTGGTGCAATTTCAGTTTCAAAATCGTCAAAGCTTTGCATTACAGCATGCTGAGGTGGCAGAACCTTGCTTCCGTAATCAATCATTACCGTAAAACGGGGCGATTCCGAAGGGACAATCAGGTACTCGGCTCCTGTTTCTTCATCAATAAATTCGATGTTCGAATCAACGACTAAAACATCTTGGTCAGCTTCCAAATCCTTCGCCCCAGCTTTCTCAAGCGTTGCGTAAAGCTCTTTTGAACTGCCATCAAGAATTGGGCATTCTAGACCATCTATTTCAATAGTTACACTACTAATTCCGTGAGCAGACAAAGCGGCCATTACATGTTCAATTGTGCTTACAGTAACTTCACCAACTCCGATGGTTGTTCCTCTAGTTGTGCTTGTAATGTTTGCTGAGATGGCTTTAATCTCAGCGTTGTCAAAATCGGTTCTTACGAACACAATCTGACCATCTTCCGAAGGTTTGAAGGTGAGATTGACGTTTGCCCCGGTGTGCAACCCTACTCCGGTCACGCCACATTCTACAGAAATCGTTTTTTGTTTCAAACTCATCTATAAATCTCTCAACTTCGTTTCTATTGCTCGCAGCGTTTCGGGCAGTCGCCTAAAAGACACGTACGATCTTCGGTAGTTGCCTACCTCAAATGCGGGCGACCCCTGAACGATGGCATTGTCCGCAAGGTTATTTCCAACGCCACTTTGTGCCGCAATCTTCACGTTATCGCCAATTTTCAGATGTCCAATAATGCCAACCTGACCTCCAATCATACAGCGTTTCCCAATCTTGGTGGAACCTGCAACTCCTGTTTGCGCAGCAATTACAGTATGTTCTCCAATCTCTACATTGTGTGCAATCTGTATCAGGTTATCCAACTTTACTCCTTTACGAATGATGGTTGAACCCATGGTGGCACGGTCAATGGTTGAGTTAGAGCCAATCTCTACATCATCTTCTAGTACCACATTTCCTACCTGCGGGATTTTGCTGTAAGCTGTGTCAGAAGGCGCAAAACCGAAACCATCGCTTCCAACAGTTACACCTGCGTGAAGCGTGCAATTATTTCCTAGAATGCAATCATGCAATACTCTCGAACTTGAATGCAGTTTGCAGCCTTTGCCAATCTTGGCGTTTTTCTCCAAAACCACTTGCGCTCCAAGAATGGAGTCATCGCCTACTTCAGCGTTTTCTTCAATAACAACACCTGCCAAAATGGTCACATTCTGACCGATTTTAGCAGATTCTGAGATGATGGCTGATGGATGAATGCCCACTTTCGGGCGGTTCATCTCGTCATATTTCTGCAACAGCAACGCGAAACAAGAATAAGGATCAGCTACACGAATTAATGTTGGTTTAACGTCAAACTCAGCTTGAAAGTCGTCTTTTACAATGACAACAGAAGCTTCTGTGGTTAGTATAAACTCATTGTATTTAGGGTTTGCCAGAAACGATAACGCGCCTTTAAAACCGCTTTCAATAGGACTCACGGTACTCACTTGTACCTGAGGGTCTCCATCAACGCTGCCACCTATAAGATCAGCAATAACACCAGCGGTTAAAATCATCCGCGCAAAAGTAAAATTTAATGAACCTGAATAAAGAGTCGTTCTCTAAGTAGAATTTTACCGATTGGCAAGCAGGTTTTAAAGTTGGTTGGTCAGGTGCGCGGGCAGGCAAAGAAAGTGTTTTTCCACGGGTTTTGAAAGAACGCTTAAACTAAGTGTATCGGCAGCCTCGGTCAGATCCTTCACTTCTCCGTTTTTAAAGAGAATGTTAATTCTATCGCTCTTTAGGTTATAGGCACTATTGGCGATGGTATCGGTGAAAACGAAATAGGCTGTGTCTTCAATTGAAATTTTCCAATCCTCTGCCAGTTTCGTTCTTAAATATGCTATTTTTTTTTCAGAAACTGCTTCGGAAAACATTTTGATTTTGAGCAATTTCCGATCCACCAAAAAACTGGAAAGTTTAGACAAAACGAAGTCGGAATGATGTTTCCAAACCTTAACGGAAGTCAGCACATCAAAGTCGTCTAATTCTGCAAATTGGTCTAAAACTTTTTTGTCTTTCTCAAAACTGGAACGTGTTATTTTTCCTTTCAGAAAGACATTTAACGCAGGCGTTGCAAACAATTCTTCGCCACTTTCTGCCAACTCTTTTGCACGTTTGAGAATTCGAATAAGCAGGTTTTCTGCCGATAGAACCGTCTTGTGCAAGTAAACCTGCCAATACATAATTCTTCGAGCGACAATGAATTTCTCGATGGAATAAATGCCTTTGCTCTCAACAGCTAATTCATCGCCTATTACATGCAACATCTTGATGATGCGGTCTGACCCGACAATTCCTTCAGAAACACCTGTAAAAAAGCTGTCTCGTTTGAGGTAATCCAAACGGTCCATGTCCAACTGGCTGCTTACCAGCTGATGCAGGAAACGCTTGGGATAGTTGTCGTTGAAAATGGCGATGGCCGTATCGAGTTTTCCCTTGAACTCGGCATTCAACCGTTCCATGAACAAAGCAGAAATATCTTCGTGGGTTACTCCTGAAACTAGGCTGTGTTCTAAGGCATGAGAAAATGGTCCATGACCAATATCGTGCATTAGAATGGCGAGCGTGACTCCTTCTGCTTCTGGCTCAGTAATCTCGTAGCCTTTAGCGCGGAGCTCCTCAATGGCCAATTGCATCAGGTGCATGGCGCCCAATGTGTGATGGAACCGCGTGTGCAACGCGCCTGGATAGACCAAGTGCGTGAGACCCAGCTGTTTGATCCTGCGGAGACGTTGAAAGAACGGATGTTCGATAATGTCGAACACTATCGGGTAAGGAACGGTTATGAACCCATAAACAGGGTCGTTGAATATCTTCCGCTTCACATACTTTATTCCCATGCCGCCCGTTAAGAGTGCTAAATTTGGCGATGGCGAAGGTAGTTATTTGAGACCTTCAAGGTTTTTGAAACCTTGAAGGTCTTGACCTGCATAAAGAAGAGTTACTTGAAAATTGGGAATTGGCTCATAATCAAAAACCATTGAATAAAATAGAGCCTTTAAAATAAGGAATCATGTTACTTAAAGTCATGGATGCCAAATACCTCAGCGGTTATAAGATTGAACTGCTTTTCAATGATGGTGTTAAAGGTATTGTTGACTTGGAAGACAGCATCAACGGATTAGTATTCAGACCTCTAAAAAACATTGATTATTTTAAAAGATTCACTAAAAACCGTTGGACAATTGAATGGGACTGCAATGCCGATTTTGCTCCTGAATACCTTCACGAATTGGCTAGAGGAAAAAAGAAAAAGGCCTGATTAAGGGATGAAATACACCGCTGATTCTACTCAGATCAGAATTATTGCAAAATGGAAGAGAACAGCTCACAGACCCGCCTGCCGGACGGGCAGGTAATAATCTACCAGACCGAAAGCGGTGAAACCAAATTGGATGTCACGTTCAGTGATGAAACCGTTTGGCTGACGCAGCTGCAAATGGCAGAATTGTTCGGCAAGAGTAAAAAAACCATATCCGAACACATTACAAATATTTTCAGAGAAGGCGAATTGACTGAGAATGTGGTTGTCCGGAAATTCCGGACAACCACTCAACATGGTGCGATTGAAGATAAAACACAATCGAGAGAGGTCAATTTAATGAGGTGCATGGTGTCCAATGTGAGATGGAATCACGTGCAATGTCATTAAGTTAAGCAGTCTTGAGATTGCTTCGTTCCTCGCAATGACGTTCGTAGCACCGTCATTGCGAGCGAGGAACGACCGAAGCAATCTCCACCCAACATTGATGGTGGAATCATATGCCTCGCCATATGACTAGACCAAGTGCGTAAGTCCCATCTATTTTAGTCTGCAGAGACATTGAAAAAACGGATGTTCGATAATGTCGAACACAATGGCATGCGGAACTGTTATGAACCCGTAAACGGGATCATTAAATATCTTTCGCTTGTTATACTTTATCAAAATACCCCACGTTAAGAGTGCTAAATTTGGCGGTGGCGAGGGAGGTTATTTGAGACCTTCAAGGTTTTTAAAACCTTGAAGGTCTTGGCTTTGAAAATGTGAAGCAGCGGAATAACTGTCAAACTCGGCTCGGAGCGCGGGTTAGGGATAGTAGCGGCATCCTTTTTTGAGGAACGAAAAAAAGATACAGCGGATAGCCCGACCCCAAGACTGAATGTGCGAAGCAAAATGAAGGAATGGGGGAACCCCCGACAAAAACAAGATAAAACATGGATAAATTGAGAATACTTTGGGCTGATGATGAGATTGATCTGTTGAAACCGCATTTGCTTTTCTTGCAGGAGAAGGGTTTTGAAGTGGAAACGGCTACGAATGGCGATGATGCGCTGGACCTTTTTGACGAGCAGGAGTTTGATATTGTATTCTTGGATGAGAACATGCCAGGGCTTTCTGGATTGGAAACACTGAGCCAAATCAAGAACAAAAACCCACGTGTTCCGGTGGTGATGATTACCAAAAGTGAGGAGGAACATATTATGGAGGAAGCGATTGGGTCGAAGATTTCGGATTACCTGATCAAGCCGGTGAATCCGAATCAGATTCTGTTGACAATTAAGAAGAATTTGGACACAAAACGGTTGGTGGCTGAGACTACAAGTCACAATTATCAGCGTGAATTTCGTGAGATTGGAATGCGACTTGGCGATCGTCTGAACTTCCAAGAATGGAAAGATGTTTATCGCAAATTGGTGCATTGGGAATTGGAGCTTGAGCGCAGCAATGAGGACGGCATGTCGGAGATCCTGAACTCGCAGAAAACAGAGGCCAACGCGCAGTTCTTCAAGTATGTGGAGAACAACTACATAGACTGGATGGATGGGAATAGCGATGACAATCCTACGATGTCTCACACCATTTTTAAGAACGAAGTTGCACCTAGGGTTGGTCATGGCAAACCAACGTTCATGCTATTGATTGACAACTTGCGTTGGGATCAGTGGGAAATTATTAAGCCTGCGGTTTTGGATATGTTCAAGCTAGAAAGTGAAGATATTTTCTTGAGTATTCTGCCAACAGCTACACAATATTCGCGGAACGCAATTTTTGCTGGACTCACTCCTCTTGACATTGAGCGCAGGTTCAAAGACAAGTGGTTGAACGATGAGGATGAAGGTGGAAAGAATATGTATGAAGAAGATTTCTTGGTGGATCAGATGCAACGTCTGAATCTGGGCAAGAAATACTGCTACAATAAGATTACAAAGCATCAAGCTGGGAAGAAATTGGTGGAAGCCATTCCGAACATGATGAACAACGATTTAAACGTAATCGTGTACAATTTTGTGGATATGCTTTCTCATGCAAGAACCGAAATGGAAATGATTCGCGAGTTGGCAGATGATGAAGCAGCTTACCGTTCAATCACGCTCAGTTGGTTTGAGCATTCTCCGCTAAAAGACATGATGGAGCGCATTGCAGAATACGATGTGAATGTGGTAATTACTACGGACCACGGAACCGTACGAGTACAAGAACCGAGCAAGGTTATTGGCGACAAAAACACGAATACGAACTTGCGTTACAAGCAAGCTAAAAACCTGAATTATCAGGAAAAGGATGTGTTCTCAGTACGCAATCCGCACGATGCGTACTTACCGAAAGTGAACGTGAGCCAGTCGTTCATCTTTGCCAAGGAAGACAAGTTCTTCGCTTACCCGAACAATTATAATTACTACGTCAACTTCTACCGGAACACCTTCCAGCATGGTGGTATTTCTTTGGAGGAAATGATGATTCCGATTGTGCATTTGGGGAGTAAGTAGCCAATACATGCGTAACCACCGTAAATTAGGTTAAATGCTTATCCGCAACTTCCCCCAATTATCGAATAAATTGCTCCTAACAGACATAAAATAGCCACAGAAACACAACTTGTCCCGATCTTTTCGGGAGAAGGCACAGAAATTTTCACAGAGGATTTTCTGCATTTCTTTTTTCTGTGAACAGCTCTGTGTTCTCTGTGTTTCTGTGGCTAAAAACATGTTGATCTGTTACATTAAAATCTGAAATTTCCGTTTATGACCAGGCTATTGGGGAAAGTTGCGGATAAGCATATTAGGTTACGTTGAAACGTTCGTAACTTTGCTCTTGTGGAGAAAATTGCAGATATAGAGATTCGAGTTGTTGGCAACAAGGGAAACCTCGCGTTGTCTCCCGATAATTATGACATTTCGGAAATTGCAAGCATTCTACAAAATGTTGAATCGCTACTCTACCCTTCCAATAAAAGAGAGAGGCCAATCATTACCTACGACTTACAGGAAGGGTCGGTCCGGCATATTTTTAAGACAGGGGTACAGGCCGTAATTGGTTTCGGAGCAGTATTGTCTCAAATTCAGAATTCGGGGTCGATAGATTTTCTTGATCTGAAAACAGCAAAGGCCATTGAGAACATTCAAAATTTATCTTACCAGAAGAACTATGAGTTTGAAATAAAGACCTCTTTGACCAGTTTGGATTATCAGGAACTCACGATTTCTCCGACAACCAAATTTCTAAGAACAGAAAACCTTTGGGCAGAAGCTGAGCTGTATTTCTATGGCACTCTTACGAATGCTGGAGGAAAAACCAAGGCAAATATTCACTTGGATACAGAAGAATTCGGATCTATTACAATTGATACCAAAAAGGAATTCTTGGAAGATCAGGATGAAAACCTGCTTTACAAAAAATACGGCATTCGGGCCTTAGGAAAACAAAACGTTCAGACGGGTGAAATTGACAAGAGCAGTCTGCAATTAGTTGAGCTAATTGACTACGACCCCCTCTTTGATGAATCTTACCTCAATGCCTTAATTTCCAAAGCAAAGAATAATTGGGCGGGCATTGAGGCCAATGATTGGCTTCAAAACCTGAGAGGTTCTCATGAAGCATAGCGTTCTTCTTGATACCAGTTTTTTCATCCGCCTCCTTAATGACGGAGACCCTTTGCATCTTAACGCCATTGATTACTTCAAGCACTTTGCTGAAAATGAAATTACGATGAAGGTTTCAACAATTTCCATCGCTGAATACTGTGTGAAAGGAACTGTCGATGAGCTTCCTTTGAAGAAGCTCCAGATTCTGCCTTTCAATTTTTTGACCTTGGTAAAAAGGCTGGCGAATTTGCCAAAGGCATTTTCGATTCGAAAGGGATTTCTTGGGATGAGTTAAAGCCCAGAGCAATCATTCCAAACGACACGAAACTTTTCGCACAAGCAGATACTGACCAATCCATAAGGCACTTTGTAACATCTGACTCGCGATGCAAAAAGGTACATGCTACTTTAAGCCGAACGATTCCTGTTAAATTCCAGATTATCGATATCTCAACGCCATACAACCAGGTGTTTGGAATTCTAGACCTATAATCATAAGGGGTTGAGACGAAGAAACATGACCCTTCACTAGCATCCGAAAGTCGTAGAAAGGAGAAGCCTTCAGAATCCCATATTTTTGAGTTCGACAAAAAACATTTCAAATATGGGACTCTTCAGGCGCAACAAAAATACCGACAGACCATTGATAAAGCAAGTAGTGGACCTGGTACCACGCTGGCTTTTCACCAGCTGCACCAATAAGCATCGTTCTGACAAAGGAGTGAGCAAATACCGGACATACGACCAATTTGTGGCCCTGACTTTCGGACAGCTTGCCAAATGCCTGAGCCTGAACGATATATCTGCTGGGATAGGAATGAGCGAAAAGTTTATAAATGACCTTGGGCTATCTCAGAGCCCTGCCCATGCAACCGGAACTGGCCTTTGAAAAGGACTTATTTTCTGGCTGAATGCTGTTTCAAAAGGTCATTTTAGTCCAACATGAAAATTAAATCACGTTGTTGATAAAAGTTTCGGATGCTAGTGCAGTACCCTAATTAACGGAAGAACAAACGGAGACCCTTCGTTCCTCAGGGAAGCAAACGGTTACCTACGAATCCTGCTACCTGCTTCGCTGGAGCCTACCCTGAGTTTTTACCAAAGGGAAGCGTCTCAGTTGTGAAAGTAATACTCCGACACAAAGGGATAGAATACATTCAACTGGTAATCAAACGGGGAATCATAAAAAATTTAGCGTTTAAATCCAATACTATCTGAGCAGTGTGAGTTTCATGGCTTCGTTCTTGTATAAGCCAAAACGTTTAACCTTTATATTTACAAACTCTAAAAAACAACCATGAGACCTTTTATAGCAACCATACTTGCCCTAACAATGGCACTATCAACACAAGCCCAAACCACTATTAATGGCGTTACCCTACCTGCAACTATCAAGGCCGGAGATGCCACTTGTAACCTTAACGGAGGTGGAATTAGAAAGAAGTTGTTCTTCAAACTGTACGTAGGTGGATTGTATCTGAGCGAAAAATCGTCTGATGCAACAGCCATCATCAATGCTGATAAGCCGATGGCGGTAAAACTTCAGATTACATCTGGCATAATAAGTAGCGAAAATATGAGTGAAGCCATTACCGAAGGTTTTGAAGCTAGTACAGGTGGCAATGTTGCTCCTTTAAAGGCTGAAATTGAAGCTTTCGTAAACACCTTTAAGAAAGATGAAATTGTTGAAGGAAATGTATTCGACATCGTTTACGTTCCTGGAAAAGGCGTAGAGTCGTACAAGAACAGCAAGCTTCAAGGAACCATTAAAGGAATGGATTTCAAGAAAGCTTTGTTTGGCATTTGGCTAGGAAGCAAACCTGCTGATGACGACCTGAAGGAGGCCATGCTTGGCAAATAATCTAATAGCCCTTAGGAATTAGCAATTAGCTAAGACCTTTAAGGTTTGGAAAACCTTGAAGGTCTTTGTCATTCAATTTTATTACCTCAATGCAATCTCAAGAATTACTCCGAATAGCCAAAGAATTTGGCACACCACTTTTTGTCTATGATGCCGACAAAATGGAAAGTCAATACAAACGGCTCGTCAACGCATTCAAGGGTTTAAAACTCAACATTCAGTATGCGTGCAAGGCGTTGAGCAATCAATCAGTATTGCAACACTTTAATGCGTTGGGTGCTGGATTAGATACCGTTTCAATTGGAGAGGTACAACTCGGATTGCGTGCTGGATTTACGCCAGACCGAATTATCTATACTCCCAATGGAGTGAGCTTTGAAGAAATTCAGGAAGCGGTCAAATTGGGGGTGAAAATCAACATCGACAATCTGGTAATGTTGGAAAAGTTCGGGAATGAATACGGTAGTTCCTACCCTGTTTGCGTGCGATTGAACCCGCACATCGTTGCTGGCGGAAATCACAAGATTCAAGTAGGACACATCGATTCTAAATTCGGTATTTCCATTCATCAAATGCGTCATTTGACACGAATTATTGACGCCTACAAGATTCATGTGAACGGGCTGCACATGCATACTGGAAGCGATATTCTAGACGTTGGGGTTTTCCTTCAAGGTTCTGAACTGCTTTTGGATGCGGCTTTTCAGTTCAAAGAATTGGAATACGTTGATTTCGGAAGTGGTTTCAAAGTAGCATATAAGCCAAATGATGTTTCTACCGACATTGAAGAACTCGGAGAAAAACTGAGCGAGCGTTTCAACGTGTTCTGCAAAGAATATGGCAAAAATCTAGAGCTTGCATTCGAACCTGGTAAATTCCTTGTGAGTGAATCAGGTACATTTTTGGCAAAAGTGAACGTAATCAAGCAAACAACCGCTACGGTTTTTGCTGGTGTTGATTCGGGTTTCAACCACTTTGTTCGCCCAATGATGTACGATGCTTATCATCACATTACCAATGTGAGTAATCCTGATGGGCCAGAACGTATTTACACAGTGGTTGGATACATCTGCGAAACGGACACGTTTGCGTGGGATCGGAAAATTGCAGAAATAAGCGAAAACGATGTTTTGGCGTTCCAAAATGCTGGTGCTTATGTTTTTGCTATGAGCAGCAACTACAACTCTCGCCTAAAACCTGCTGAAGTATTGGTGAAGGATGGCAAACCGTTCTTGATTACTAAACGACAAACGCTAGATGATTTACTTGCAAATCAGGTTGATGTGAGTCATCTCTTTGAACAACCGGTTTAGCTTTAGCGAGTACATTTTGGTTTGGACGCTTGTCGTAGTTTTACGGCAAACATCCATTTATGCGCCCTTTCTTACTTCTCGCTGCTAGCTTTTTTATTTGCGGATTAACTTCTGGCTATTCACAAATTAGTCCTGCGCTTCAGCAGAAGTTGAGTGCTTCTTCGACACAGGAATTCCACCGTATTCGAGTTGAATTTAAAGACAACGTTGATTGCTACGTACTCAATCAAACGTTCAAAGAAGAGAAAATAGCAGTTACGCAGCGCGCTAATATTGTAATTACGAGTCTGCAGAATCAGGCAAATGCATCACAAAACGGCATATTAAAGCTGATTAGTAATGAGCTAGCAGAATCAACAAAAGGCGTTCAGCCGTTCTGGGTTGTCAATCTCATTGTGCTAGAAGCAAAACGAGACGCAATTATGGCCATTTCAGAACTTTCAGAAGTCGCGTTAATTGATGTTGAAAATTCGGCATTCGTTCCTCACGACCCTGTTATTAAAGGCAATGCAGACAACAGCCGATCTCCGAATGGTGTAGAGTCTGGGCTAGTAGCTATAAATGCACCCGCCATGTGGGCGTTAGGTTACACAGGAAGAGGTAGAATAGTTTACAATTACGACACAGGAGTTTGGCCCACACACCCCGCTTTTGCCGATCGGTTTCTTGCCCATCGTTTCCCTATGGAGCAAAGCTGGTATGGCTATTTCAGCAATACACCCAATGGTAATGTAAGCGATCATGGTACCCATACATTGGGAACAACGGCTGGATTGATAGAAGCTACGAACGACACAATTGGGGTAGCATTTGGTTCGTACTGGATTGCCAACGATTTTGTAACCACCACGGTAGAAGCATTGCCTCCGCTAACCGAAATGATTGGGGCGTTTGAGTGGGCACTAAATCCTGATGGCGACATTAACACAAGTAATGATATTCCTGATGTAATAAACAATAGCTGGCGCTGGCGCGATGACCCAGATACCGTTCAATGCGGTGGATTTGTGGTGAACCTAATGAATGCCATTGAGGCGGCAGGAATTGCGAATGTTTTCTCAGGCGGAAATTCAGGCCCAAACAACACAACGGTAAATGCTCCTCAGCGTATTAATACATCCGAAGTAAATACATTCTCGGTTGGAAGCATCAACGGAAACTTGAGCTTCCCGTACCCGATTAGCAACTTCTCTACTATTGGACCAACTCAATGTGCAAGTGGCGGAAACACCGCATTAGAAATTCATCCAGAGGTGGTTGCTCCTGGTCAGAATGTCCGTTCAGCTTGGGGAACAGATGATTTCAATACCATTTCTGGAACAAGCATGGCCGCACCGCATGTTTCGGGGGCAGTTCTACTTCTGAAAGAGGCATTCCCTCATTTAAGTGGCGAGGATTTGCTTTGGGCACTTTACCTCACAGCAGTTGACCTAGGCGATGTAGGAGAGGATAACGTTTACGGAAAAGGGATTATTGATGTTTATGCGGCTTTTCAGTACCTGAGTCAAACCAATACACCAGTTGACCCGAATGCGATTGCTTGGGATTTGGATGTAAGAGTCGTGCAAGACCCAAACTATCTCGGGTTTATCTGCGATAACTCAATAAATCCCACTACTATCATCTCCAATTTGGGTGACAGCACCATCACTTCTGTTGATTTTATCTACAACATCAACGGACAAGGAACTCAAACTCACAGTTGGGTGGGAACACTTTTACCTGGCAATTCAGCCTCCGTCATCATTCCAGCAATCAGCACTTCCGAATACGGAAACCTCAGTTTAAACCTCGTTTGTATCATTCCTGATCAATCAAGCGAATATGATTTGTACAACAACAATTGGAATTTCACTTTTAACCGTAGAGAACCTCAAAACCTTCCATTTGTGGATGGATTTGAAGGTGGCCTTGATTTGAAAGATTGGTTTGTATTAAACGAGGATGGAAACCTTACGTGGGACACAATTAGCACGGAAGGATTGAATTGGAGTAATTACTCTGCTACCGTTCAGTGCTATACTTACAGCCCTCGCGCAGGTCAATTGGATGGATTGGTCAGCAATATGCTACGAATACCTGAAACGACATTTGTGCCCGTTTGGCTTGTATTTGATGTGGCGTACCAGAAATGGTCTAACAGCACAAGTTCTAGCGATACGCTATCCGTTTTTGTTTCAACCGATTGTGGTGCAGACTTCGAAAACCTTGTTTATAGAAAAGGAGGAGAAGAACTTCAGACAACAGAAATACGCACTCCAAACTTCCTCCCAGAATTGGAAACAGATTGGAGAAGGGATTCTGTAAACCTATCCACATTTTTGGGACAGGATATTCTCTTAAAATTTGAAAGCAAAAATGGAAAGGGCAATAACCTCTACATCGATAACGTAAAAGTATTTACAGAGGGTGCAGAACCGACTTCTGTGATAGATCCTGTTTCAGAGACCAGCCTTTATCCCAATCCTACACTTTCCGAACTGTTCGTCCGTTTTGCACGACCAGTTACGGCCAAAGACCAGATAATTGTTCAGGATATGATGGGAAAGATGGTCAACATCGGCAGGCCACAGCTCATCGGAAACCAATTAGTGATTTCGACCGAAGGCCTACAATCCGGCATTTATTTTATCAGGATAAACGCAGCAGATGGTCAGACCACCAAACGTTTCGTAAAACTGTAACGGCACTTTTGTCAAACAAAAAAGACCCGACCACAGAATATGTAATCGGATCTCAGTTTTGAACGTCAATTAAGATTGTTCAGAATTTGGTATATCAATCTTCATTTGCTTTTTCGGCATCAGCCATAGAACATGCCTTTTTGCTCTTACCCCTGCGTCCTTTCTTGCTTGCATTTGCAGAAACCCCGTTTTTAGCGCAGCAGGCCTTGCTTTCACTTTTAGAGCATTCCTTTTTTTCAGACGTTTCTGTCTTTACCAGTTCTGTAGCATCAGAATCAGCAGTTTTTTTATCCTGAGCCATTGACGTGCCAACTCCCACAAACAGCATTATCAAAAAGGTCAATCCTAAATTTTTCATGTTTTAAGTTTTTTGTTGCTGCAAAAATACCTTTACCAACGATTAAAGGTTACACTCAGGCGACAATTACGCCAAACTTTTTATCAATTCGTTTTTTTACCGTGAATAGCAAGAAAGGTTGATAAACCACATTATCCATTAAGTTCATTTCATCGCCAAACAAGTATTTTTGGCTTTATCCAAAACAGGTTCATGCAACGCTTTCTGAAACCATTTATCTTTCTTTCAATCGGTATAATTACCTACTTGGTGTCCATTGCCAACTACAGATGGACAAATGTTCAAGCTTATCATGGTTCACGGGAAATCAATTATTTCCAAGGCAATAATATCAGTCTTCCTTTGACTGATAATGGCTATTTTAAAGCATCAGGAAACTGCGATGGCTGCCATGGTTTTGACCCAACGTTTGCAGCAAATGTTGATGGCGAAGGAAACGACATCAGTCCCGTTACTCTTTGGCGGGGTTCTATGATGGCAAATGCAGCAAAAGATCCATTTTGGAGAGCCAAAGTAAGCCATGAGGTAACGATAAACCCACAGCACAAAGTGGCGTTGGAGGATAAATGCACAACGTGCCACGCTCCAATGGGTAAGTATTCCAATGAAGAATTTGGCTTGGGCCCGTATAGTATTGCGCAACTCGAATCAGATTCATTAGGGTTAGATGGCGTATCGTGCATGGCGTGCCACAAACAATCTGAACAGGAATTGGGCATTCTGAATTCGGGAGTTTTAAACTTCACACCACAGCCTGTGGTTTATGGCCCATTCGAAAAGCCATTTGAATCGCCCATGCAAGATCTGGTAGGCGTGCTTCCTGTTTACAGCGATCATATTATCGATGCAGGAATCTGTGCTGGATGCCATAGTTTAATTACGGAAAGCGTGGATCTTTCTGGAAACTTCACGGGTGAGACATTTGTAGAGCAGGCGACCTATCACGAATGGCTAAATTCTGCTTATGATGATGGGCAATCAAACGCTACTACCTGTCAAAGTTGTCATATGCCCAGAATCCAAGAACCTGTGGTCATTTCTGCCAACTACTCAGAGTTATTTGGTCGTTCCCCATTTGCGAAACATGAACTGGTTGGTGGCAACAGTTTCATGCTCAAAATACTCAAACAAAATGCCACTACACTAGGCGTTGCTGCAAATAATGAGGTTATGGATTCTACCATTGCTAGAACAGAACGCATGCTAAAGCAGCAAACCCTGAACCTAGACCTTACGTTTCAAACCTTTGACGGTGACACGGGATATTTCGAGGTTCGGTTAGAAAATCTGGCTGGACACAAATTCCCCTCTGGCTATCCATCTAGAAGAGCATTTGTTGAATTTGTAGTTATAAAGGATAACGGAGACACGCTATTCCAATCGGGTGTATTACAACCAAATTATGAGGTTGCAGGTCACAATTCGACCTACGAACCGCATTACGAGATTATCAACAATCAAAATCAGGCGCAGATTTACGAAATGGTAATGGGCGATGTTAATGGTGATGTAACCACTGTTCTTGAACGCGCTGTAGCACCAATCAAGGACAACCGACTCGTCCCGCTTGGTTTTACAACTTCGCATTTTGCTTACGACACGACCTTTATCGCTGGGACAGCATTAACCGATGCCAATTTTAATTTTGAAGGGTTTGAAGGCTCAGGTACTGATGTGGTTCATTACCACGTTCCTCTGAATGGGTATGAAGGAATGATAAAGATTACTTCTCGAGTTTATTATCAATCCGTGCCGCCTAAATGGGTTCAAGAAATGTTTGCGGTTTCAACTCCTACAATTGATGCCTTTGAAACCATGTATGATAATGCCGATCAAACTCCAGTATTGATAGCTTCAGATTCAATTCTCAACGTCAACGTTATCACCAGTATTGAACAGCAAAACAATATTGGTTTCTCAGTTTACCCTAATCCAACGGTCGATGGCATTGTTCGATTACAAGGAAATAATGTTCTGGCTATTTCGAAAATCGAAGTTTTCAGTTCAGGTGGAAAACTAGTCTCATCTTTAAGGCATTATCCAACAACCGGCATCTCTTTACCAACCACACTTGGAGTCTATTTAATTCGTGTAAAATCGGATGATTCGGATATTGTTATACGAGTATTCAGAACTGAATGATTTCGATTATCGAGTTATACAGAAAACTTGTTAATAGTCAAATCTATTCTGCAATCCTCATTGGAATTGTTTGCATTTGTACCCATGGCACAACAATCTATAACCATTACAACCTAGACGATAATCTAGTTACTCAAAACCACCGATTAACCTCTAAGGGGATAAGTGCTATTCCTGAGATTTATAGCAGTCCATATTATCAAGATGATATGGGCTATTCATATGGCTACAGACCAACCACTCTTGCATCGTTTGCAATTGAAAAGAGTCTGTTGGGTGAATCTGCAATAGCTAGCCATAGCGTTAACCTAATTCTCTATTTAATTACCTGCTTACTGATATTCTTCCTCCTTAAACGCGTGTTTCCAGATAAAACTGAAATGGCTTTGTTTACTGCCTTGCTATTTACCGTGCACCCAATCCATACAGAAGTTGTTGCCAGCATTAAAAACAGGGATGAAATATTGGCTCTACTATTTATGCTTTTGGCATTTTGGAGTTTCTGCCATTCTAAAACCAAGAATCCATTAAGTTGGAAGATAGTCGTACTTCTTGTTGGGGTTCTGTTGATCGGCCTTTCCCTTTCTTCAAAACTATCTACTGCAAGCCTATTGGTTCTACTCCCTCTTGTACTTCATCAGGCTTTTCAGCGCTCTATAAGAATTATTGTGTTCGTGTTAGTTGCCTTCATTCTTGATGGAGTTATTAGCCAAAGAGCTAATCATTCTTTTGCGCACCCCTCTTTAATAATTCCGCTACTCATTGTCATAGACATTGGCATATCTAAAACCTTGAGAACCAACATAATTAGCGTAATCTCAAGTTCCGCGCGTAAAACAAAAGTGATGATTCAGGAGAAAAGGATGAGATTCGCATCGTTCAGACGGGAATCCCTTACTCGTGCAGCAAGACTCTTAAAACTGATGCTAATTCGGTACATAAAATCTGTATTCAGGTTTGCTTCAAGGGCCATCAAGTTACTATGGACGTTTTTTTTTCCTCCTGGCGTTGGGAAAGCCGTTTTTCGTCTTCCGGTTGAAATTCCATCAGTTCTTATAATTCTTTTGCTATATTTTGTAGTAGGGCTAAAAGGTGTTTTGGTACTGTTAATATCATGGAAATTAACTAAGCTACTATCTCGTAAACTTCAAGTTTGGATTTTAGATAATGGAATAATCTTAATGCTTGTCTTAGCATTTTCAGACTTTGAAGGAGTAATTCCATTCTATCTGGCAATTATTCTACCAATTATGCTGTTTAAAAATTATTTAAATGCTAACCAATCTAGACTAAAATTAGCATCAGGTTTTCTTTTATTGTTCATAGGTTTAATACTAATATCAATAAACCTATTTGTGTTTGTACCACGTGGTGAGGGTGACAACGAACTAGTTGTAGACGGAGCAATATTTGCCATTTACTGCTTCACAATAGTCAGCACCTTAGCTTTCAGAATGACTAAATACTATTCTGTTAGAACGAATATTATTTTCCAAATTGGTTTGTCTATTCTGTCCTTTTGGGTTGGTTTTTCAATAATTCCGCAAGCTGGGTTCACCTTGGCAATAACGCAAATTAGTCCAATAATAAACTTATTGCTAATTGCGGCATCTCTATGGAATTTTAAAATATCGCCTAGGCTAAAGCCCGTAAGCTTAAAACTTATTCTAAACCTACTGGTTTTTGTCTTTTTAGTGCAAAAAATAAATATTAACTACCAAAAAGTAGTTAGTGATTCGATGGACGCAACCATTACTGCTAAAACCCATATAAATCAACTACAACATAAGTATTCTGAAAGTTTCAATATCCTATTGGAGGACTTTACTACTGCAGCGCAACCTATTTTATATGAATTCAAAGAAACATGGTTAATTCCGATCAAACAAGGCTGGCACGAGACAATCGCCAACTCAACATCTCCCATTAAGTTTGATTCGCAGTATGTCGAAAACACGCTTAAGCAGATTGAAACAATTCCAGCCAATGTAGGTCGCCCCCTTGATTTTACGGAATATCCAATTTCACCATTTGTTACCTTTCCTGTAAAGCTGGGACTAGCAATCACCAATACATCTAGGCTTCTGGTAAATTTGGTTGTTCCGCTTGAATTAAGTTTTTACTACGGATTTAATGAAATATGGGTAACCAATCTCTTGGAAGCTTGGACTATCGTAATACTTCTACTTCTCCTAGGAATATTCTTCACGGCAATTTTTCTGGTTTTTACTGGGGATTCTATTACTGGAATTGCTCTCTTGATGACCTTGGTATGTATTGTTCCGTTTTCAGGAATAATTGAACCACTTCCTGGTATTTACGCTCCTCGATTTACCTATACAGCCTCCTTCTTCTTTTGTGTTTCTATCAGCGAACTGATTTGTTCTTGGAGATTGTCATTTCGGAGTGCAAAAATAATCCCGCGTTCTATTCTATTTTTCGCTATAATTATCTTGGTTAGTATGGGTGTGTTTTCTGCTAATAGAAATAAGGATTGGAAGAACAAATTAACGCTTATGACAAAGGACATTCAATCCGTTCCTAACTCGGCTCAGGCACATAATCTTTTAGCTCATGCTCTTATGGAGAATGTGTTTGCTGACAATACGTTTTCAAATGACGAATTAGGTTATGTAAAGCAAGCTGCCCAACATTTTACTCAAGCAACTGATATTTACCCGTTTTTTTTTAACGCGTGGGTGGACTTGGCTAGAGTTAGCGATCTAGTCGGTGATGAAAATTTAGCATTAGACGCTAACATACAAGCGTTCAACATTGATAGTACATATCCGCCTGTAATCTCGAGTATAGCTAAAGCCTATGAGGCCTCAGGAGATGTGAAAAATGCTATTATTTACAATCGAAAACATGTCAAGGTCGCACCCAACGATTTTCTTGGATACGACAATCTAGCACGAATTTTATACCAGCAGGGCAGACTCGAAGAATCGCGTGATGTTTGTTTAAAATATTTAAAAATTGACCCAAACAACGCTTCATTCACCAATAACTTGAAGGTTATTGAATCCGCACTGAACAAGCCGAATGAGTAAATTCTGGCAGACAATTAGCCTTTATTTACAGGTTACTTGAACTCCTTTTTAACATCCCGCATTACTCTACTGCGAGTGTATTTGGTCCAATCATGAATGGCGTTCGCCCAGTAATTTCGGAATCCAAAACCACCGGCCGAGCCTATAAGTTTATGCTTGTAAAGTACTTTTTTAGACGCAACATCAAAGAAAGTGATATATCCGAATGCCTGTTCTTTAATCTTATTAAACGACTCTATAACAACTACCACTCCAATTCCCTCATTAAAATGCTTGATGGTGTAATTACGCACAGCAATTTCAATATCGTCATCAGCAAGACTGTATGATCGATTTATGACCAGTGACTTCACTTTCACCTCGTCATTCGCTGCATCTACCACTCCATAATCATACTTAAGATCCGAAACCAAAAGAGATTTCCCCCAATCGTATTTATCGCCTTCTGAAATCATCAGATGGTTCCATTTTCTGAAGTACTGTTCTTTAATTGCAACAGGGTCATTAAATCCTTCTTCACCTATCATTTTTGCTTTGGAAAAATCGAGTCCAAACCAGATTATATCACAATTCTCCTCCAGAAAATCAGTCATAGTTTTCTGTCCAAAGGAGATAAATGGAGCAAATATCAAACTTAAAACAACCAATCTCTTCATCTCAGCATAGCTTGGTTTCCATTATTCAAATTTACTACTATCACAATCTCAAAACACTAAACTTATCCCCAAAACAAACTCAATTCTGATACCCTTGTATAAACTAAGGCAATGTTCCAACATTCGTTTAAATCGTTACCAAAACCGTAAATCATAACGGCATATTTTATATTCAAGTATACGGTCATTCATTTTTAGTTCTCATGGTTTTTATTTCCGCAGATGTTCTTGGGCAAAAACCCTGCCCGATTAGATAGACAACACCCAACAAGAGGGTTCATTCTCCAACATTCGTCTCAACCAACTATTTTCAGTGGCGTTCTCCTCAGTTTGTGCTAAATTTTTCGTGCCGAATTAACCAAAAGAAAAAACGTGAGCGCGGTGGCTGAAGAGGAGATATAGGTGATAGTTGAGATTTCTAGACGTCCGAAAATGTCAGTTCTCAGAACTCGAAACAACAAAGAGTTCGACAATCATCAAAACAATTCAGAGGAATCGATAAAGAATGCGTTTAACCAATCAATTTTTTCCTTCAGGCAAAACCAATAGTGGAACTGTAGTGTGATACGCCATTTCGTGTGCGTGATTCATCCCAAAAATGGTTTCAATAAATGAATGCTCCCGATAGACCATGGCCACCAAATCATTGTCTGACTTCTTGTCCATGTAGTACTTGATTCCTGTCAAAATATCCTTTGCCACAATTCGCTTGTAAGTACAATCCACTTCAGGTTCGAAGAGATGCATCTCTCGCCTTTTCTCCAAAACCTTCTCATAAGTGGGCTTTCCCCCTCCGCCTTTCTCTACGTGCGCTAACCGCACATCAGCATTAAACAGCATTGCCAGTTCCTTTATCAGGTCAAGAGCGTCATCGTCAGCAATTTCATGCAAATCGGAACACAGAAGAATGTTTCTTAACGGAATGAAACTTGCCTTCTCAGGAACTACGAGCATTGGTATATTTCGAACTTCCTGCATCAAATTAACGGTGTAGCTTCCAACAAGTAATTCGCGAAGTCCTGAAGCACCACGTGTACCTAGAACAATCATATCAAACTTGTTATCCTCTATAAATTGAAGGAGCTCTTCAATGAACTCACCCTGCACCACTTTTCCTGTGATACTCTTCTTAGGTATTCCAAATTGGTTGGCGAGTTTTTTCTGCGTGTCTTCCATCGCAGAAACCGTTGTGGCAACCTTCACACCTTCAAGCACTTCGCTTCTATCATAAGCATGAAAAACGCAAATTTTAGCATCAGACTTAGCAGCAAGCTGGGCTGCATATTCTAACGCATTGCGAGAATGGTGCGAAAAATCGAAGGGAACTAAAATGTTTTTCATGTCTCCAAATATGTTCTGAAAGTTAGACAAGTAACCTAACAATCGTCAGGTTTGTACAAATCTCCAATACCTTACCTTCGAAAACAAGAAATGGCAGACAAAAAATATATCCGATTTCAAGCCGCTGTGGTAGTCGTTGGAATTATCATTCTACTAATCAAGTTCTTAGCGTATTACATAACCAATTCTAACTCCATTTTCTCGGATGCAATGGAGAGTATTGTGAACGTTGTAGCAGGGTCATTTGCGCTTTACAGCCTTATTCTTGCCGCCAAGCCAAAGGATCTCGACCATCCTTACGGTCATGGAAAGATTGAGTTCATTTCAGCAGGAATTGAAGGCACGCTAATACTTATAGCCGGAATAGGTATTATTTACAAATCGGTAGAAGGTCTAATTTTTGGTTATGAATTGGACCGGCTGGATGTAGGTGTTTACTTAGCCGGTAGTGCTGGTCTTTTGAACTATGGTCTTGGATGGTTGACCGAGCATTATGGCAAAGAGCGCGGTTCGCCCACGATGGTGGCTAGCGGAAGGCATTTGAAAAGCGATGGCTACACATCAGCAGGAATGATTGCTGGTCTTGGTTTAGTGCTACTTACTGGTCAGGTCTGGATTGACAGTGCCATTGCCCTTGGTTTTGGTGGTTTTATTGGTTTCATTGGAGTTAAAGAAATACGAAAATCTTACGCTGGCATAATGGATGAGGCAGACTTTGAATTGCTGCGCAACCTTATCTCTGAGATTGATGAGAACCGCAATGAAAATTGGATAGATATGCACAATTTCCGAACTCAAAAGTTTGGAAAACAAATTCATATCGATTGCCATGTTACGTTGCCGTATTTTCTAAATGTTCAGAATGCTCATGACGAAACTGAACACATAGAAGAATTCGTAAAGAAACATCATCCAGCAGGTGTTGAGATGTTTATTCATGCCGATCCTTGTGTTCCAACCTCATGTCGAATCTGTACTAAGACCCAGTGTTCTGCAAGACAGTCCCCGAATGAAGAGCGTATTACATGGGATCTTGAAAACGTGCTGATAAACAGTAAACATCAATGAAAAATTGGCGTGAGCTTCTTTACAACCGTTGGGATTCAGACAAGTCTCAGCACATATCAAGTTTCATCGCCTCAAATCAAGTAGTATTTGAAGAGGTATTCAACGCGTTCTACTCCGAAGAAGGTCATATCGCTCACAGAAGCGGTTTCATACTTGGTCAGACATTCAAAAACAAACCAGCATTGCTTATTCCCAGAATCGGGATTTTGCTGAGCAAGATGAAAGAGCCGCCTCACGAGTGGTACCGTTGGATGACCATTTGGTTCCTGAGCCATTGCAATTTTCCAGCAGAACATGATGGATTGGCCGCAACCTATGCCTTTGAGGAGTTAGGGAAATTATATGCGAAACCTGCTGTAAAGAATGCGAGCATGCGCTTACTCGAATTCATCTGCAGACGTAACCCTGAATTGATTCATGAATACAAATTGTACTTGGAAGAAATTATTGAGAATGAGCGCCCCACTTTGGTGGCGAAAGCAAAGAAGCAATTCAAAATCTTAAAGAAGTTCGAGAGATGAGATTGATTCTAAGCCTAATGCTCTCGTTAATAGTTCAATCAGCAAGTGCACAGGTAAACTTCTCGTTCCAAGGATTGACTGGGTCAGAATCAATGATTGTTTCCGCGATGGCCGACCTTGATTCGCTAACCAAATCAAAAGGTATTTCCATAACCTTTATCATTGAAAATGCAGACACCGTTTCGATTGGCAGCACAATTACTATAGATGGCGTCCATCACGTGCATTACCCGAATCATGCTTACCAATGGTCTGGAATCTATCCTAATTACAAGTTAGTTGCCCGCTCCGTTCAAGGAATAACTTTTGGCGTTTACGGCCTCCTTGATGAGGTATTGGGTTTCCGTTTTATTCATCCTAAAACCACCATTTCACCTGAGAAGCTCGAATGGCCCAAGGAGTTGAAGTATAGTTCCTTTCCCCGCTTTTCGAAACACGGTTTTCATCTACATACACAGCATCCTTTAGAGTTGACAGAACAACTGCACAACCCAGAATTTTCGAATGCATGGGCAGACGTAAAAGAGTACATCGATTGGTTAGTGCGTAACCGACAGAACTACTGGGAATGGTGCCTTTTGCGAACGGTTGACATGGAAAAATGGCAGCCGCATGCCAAGCGCATGGTAAACTATTCGCACCAGCGGGGATTAATGATTGGCGTTGATGTTTCACTACATATGATTCAGCAACGAACGTTTCAACTATATAAAAGCTGGCCAAAAAGTTGGCGCAACAAAGAGACGCAATTGCTTCGGAGTTTAGAAAATCTCTATTACGCTGATTGGGATTATTTGAACGTAGAATTTGCCACAGCCGAATTTGTTGGCGGTAAGGAAAAGCTAAAAAGCCGACTAAAGAAAACACTGATTGAAACGGCAAGAAATACGTACAGCAGCAACATCATGGGGCGAAAGCATGTGGTGAGTGAAGAAAACATGGTTGGCGAACAAGCAGATGTATTTAACGCCACCGATAGTATTGATTTATTCAGAGGCGTGGCAATTCACACCGTAATGATGTACAGTTTAAAAGACAGCGTGGCACCTGTTTATGAGAATAAAAACTTTCATCACATACACAAAGACATGCTACGCGAGAATAAGGTGCGCGAAGTGTGGTTCTATCCCGAGAGTGCGTATTGGGTGACGTATGACAACTCAGTACCGATGCTACTTCTACCCTACCTTAGTGGAAGATTAAGTGACATTCTACTCTGCGAAATAGAACGAATCCCAAATCATCTCACCTTTAGCAGCGGTTGGGAATTAGGCTATTGGGCCGTTGACTGGAGCATCGCCCGATGGAGTTGGAAGAGTTCCTTCAATGGAAATGAACACATTCCCGAACCGATGGAATGGGTTTCTGCACTAGGGTATTCTAATGAGGTAAAAGCCAATCTTAACGAACATCTGCAATTGCAGAAAGACTACCTTCTGAACAAGAATCTTTTGCGTTTCATGTGCGCTCAAACTGTAACAGATGAATTGTCACTTTTCAGGAAACAGTTTCAACCACGACCAGAATACACCTTCAAATGGTTACAGAATAAATCGGATGAAGAAACCCGTAATCGCCTGAAGACCATTGGACTGATGCAATTGCAGGAGTATTACTCCAAATCCGAAGCGCTAAATGTTGCGTTAGCCGCTATGATAGACACTATAAGGCCTTCGCCCGTTTCTGAGTATTTCACAAGTCTGGAACTAACCTCCCTGCGAGCCAAGCACCGCGCTACAACGTTAAAGGCCATGTTGGCACATCGAGAGAAACACAAAGAAGACAAATCACATTGGTTGAAGAAAGGGCGAGAAATCCGACTGCAGGGAATTGGGCTAATCCACAAATTAGAATTGAACTACAAGTATGATTCTGAATATTTGTACAAACAGCGATTTAGTCACACCTCCTATCCTTACGGTTATTTGTATGCACCACACACACTTCACTTTTGGAAACGTGAAGAAGAACAAAGCCGAAAAAACCGTTGGAGCTACAACTTCATGAGCATTTGGAAGGTGGGCCGAATCATTGGGTTATAAACGAAAAAGCTCCGAAATCGGAGCCTTTGTTCGTAGCGAGAGGCAGAATTGAACTGCCGACCTCAGGGTTATGAATCCTGCGCTCTAACCATCTGAGCTACCTCGCCATTTTTTTTGCGGCTGCAAATATAGTGTCTCAACTATCATCTGCAACTCAAAATCTTAACATTTTATTGGAAATATTGCAAATTTTTATACCTTGGCAAGTCTCGCAAAACAATAGTTGCATAACAATTCGATTTTCAATGAAAAAGGTAGAAGCTGAATATACTGTAAACACGTCTCCAGGTGTTCTTTTTTCCAGACTAAGCACAGCTAGCGGGTTGGCAGAATGGTTTGCTGATGATGTTAGAATTGACAAGGACGGCCTCTACCATTTTAGCTGGGATGGCGAAGAGGAAGTGGCCAAATTACTCAGCAAGAAAAACGGAGACTTTGTAAAGTACCATTGGATGCACTTGGAAGATGGCACTTTCTTAGAGTTCAGACTGAAGACAGACCCACTAACGCGCGACCTTGCTTTAATGATTACCTATTTTGTGGAAGAGGATGAAGAAGAGGAAGCAAGGGCGCTTTGGGATAACCAAGTTGAACAATTACTTCACGTTTTAGGTAGCTGATAGCTTTTCGCGTTTTACCTTTGGTTTTCATGCACTTGAAGAAAGCCATCAAAGACTCTAGTTCGATTGTCCTGCCATTTGCGGTGGGACTTTTCATTTACAGCCTTCTTGGTTTAATCATCTTTATCTGGCTCGGAAAGGAAGAAACGCATCAATTTCTCAATTCATACCACACTGCCTACCTCGATATTTCTTTCAAATACCTAACGCATTTAGGGCATGGTTTTGTACCTGTTATCACCTTTTTACTGCTGATATTAGTGCGTTATTCGTGGGCACTTGGCCTTGGTGCTTCCAGCCTACTTATGGGAGTTATTGTGCAAACATTGAAGCGGTCTGTTTTTGCAGGAGACCACCGCCCAGCCATGTTCTTTCAAGAAGGAGGGCTACCAACTATTAATGGAATTGACCTCATGCTCCATCACAGTTTTCCATCAGGGCATGCTGCTACAGCCTTATGCGTCTGCTTGATGTTGGCGTTTTTCGCTAAACAAAAATGGGTAACATATCTTTTGATTGTGTTAGCATTGCTTACTGCATTTTCGAGAGTTTATATTTCTCAGCATTTTATTCAGGATACGATAGCTGGTGGTTGGATTGGTTTTATAGCTGCCTATCTAGGTTATTTATTCATCGTTCATTATACCGAAATCAACCCAAATTCTAAATTGAACAAGCGACTTTGGCCGGCATGAATTGGAACCGAACCTCCATTTCTATCGCCATCTTTTTGGCCTCACTCCTACTCTTCGTTCCATTTTTAGGCGATTCATATCTTTTTGATTGGGATGAAGTAAACTTTGCCGAAGCTGCTCGAGAAATGCTTGTTACGGGTGAATTCAGCTATGTGCAAATTAACTTCCGACCATTTTGGGAAAAGCCACCGCTTTTCATTTGGATGCAAGCATTGAGCATGTCTGTGTTTGGAATAAATGAATTTGCCGCACGATTTCCGAATGCCGTTTGCGGAGCTGTAACGTTGGTTCTGTTATTCAATATTGGCAGCAAACTGGTCTCCAACAAATTCGGATTACTGTGGGTTTTGATTTATACAGGTTCGCTACTGCCCCAATTTTATTTCCGATCAGGCATAATTGACCCTTGGTTTAACCTCTTTATTTTCCTCGGAATTCACCAGCTTATTTGCGCAACCGAGCATGAGCAGCTCAATAAATTACAGTTGGGAGCTTCTGCTCTACTTATTGGATTGGCGGTAATGACAAAAGGGCCAACGGCATTGGGGTTGGTCGGAATTTGTGCTGTCATCTATTTCCTCACTTCGTTCAGAAACCATAAGTGGAAAATTGCTGATGGTATTGTGTACCTCACAATCGTGCTCGTGGTTGGGTTTTCATGGTTTTTCATTGAGATTGCCAAGGGCCACGGATACGTTATTCAGGAGGCAATTGATTACCACATTAGGCTATTTGCTAAAAATGAAGCAGGACATGGAGAGCCATTTTACTACCATCCGATTGTACTGTTAATCGGCTGCTTTCCTATGTCACTATTCTTGCTTTTTAGCTGGACAAGAAAAACAGAAGCACCGTCAAATATTGCTCATTACAGCAAATGGATGACGATTCTTTTTTGGGTCGTACTGGTGGTTTTTTCAATTGTAAAAACAAAAATTGTCCATTATTCATCACTCACTTACTTCCCAATGTCTTTTTTAGCGGCATGGTTCATACATGCTTCTTTCGATAAAAAAATCATATTCAAACATTGGCAGCAGGCGGTTCTAATTCTTTTTATCCTGATACTAGGAACCGCATTCGTGCTTCTCGGAATACTTGATTCCGTAAAAGAACCTTTACTCGAACTTCTTAAAAATGATGGGTTCGCACTTGGGAATTTCAGTCAATACGTACCCGATGGGAGGTTCGATTTTCTGATTGGTATTTTCTTTATCCTTGGTGGATTGACTTCAGTCCTTCTAATCAATAAAACTAAAAATGCTAGTTTGGGGCTTTTCGCAATTTCATTAATTACAGTGACGCTACTGTCTACCGCTATCGCGCCTAAAATTGACAAATACACGCAAGCTTCGTTGTTCGATTTCTACAAGTCAAAATCGGAAGATGCCTACTTGCAACCCCTGGGTTTTCATTCGTATGCTCATTTGTTTTATGGAAGAAAAACACCAGTTACGATTGAAACTGATGACGAACCCAAATGGATGGTTTTCGAGAAGGTAGATAAGCCTGTTTACTTCATTGTAAAACCACGTGACCTTGAAGCTACACTCAACTATTTCCCGCATTTGCAAGAAATAGACAGAAAAGGAGGCTACATTATTCTGGAACGAACGGATGAAAACTATCCTTTCTTAGAAGCTCCGTAGATTTTAAACTTCATCAATCCCCACATGTGTAAACGGTGCATGAGAGAAGTTTTCAGCACACCCAACCCGTACGTTACGCTTCTACTAAAGTTGATGGAAGATGCTTCCTCAAAATATTTTGTGGGACATGTTACTTCTCCAATTTCAAATCCAGCCATAAAAATTTGGCTTAGCATCTGATTATCAAACACAAAATCGTCTGAATTAGCCTCAATATCGATGGCCTTAATTACCTCCTTAGAGAACGCTCGGTAGCCTGTATGATATTCAGACAGTTTCTGATCTAGTAAGATATTCTGCGTGAGGGTTAGAAAGCGATTTGAGATGTATTTATAGGTTGGCATTCCTCCCAGCAAAGCTCCTTTTCCCAGAATTCGAGACCCTAAAACCACAGGATAAACATCGTTAGCAATCATGTAACTCATTGAATGAATGAGCTTTGGCGTGTATTGGTAGTCTGGATGCAGCATAATGATAATATCTGCACCTATCTCAAGCGCTTTGCTGTAACACGATTTTTGGTTACCACCATAACCCCGATTATTCTTATGCTTTACGATATGATTGATTCCCAGTCGCTTCCCAACTTCAGCCGTATTGTCTGGGCTCGCATCATCCACCAGTACCACGTCATCCACAATGTCGAACGGGATTTCTTTATAAGTTGTCTCCAACGTTTGAGCTGCATTATAAGCAGGCAATACTACTACTACTTTTTTACCGTTTATCATCGGGCGGCAAAAGTAAGTGATTGGAAGATCATTCGTATTCGCCCTTATCACCCCGTATATTTGACCTCGAAAAGCAACAATTCGTGAAGAAACTACACAAGCTCATCCTCTCCTCTTATTTGGGGCCTTTTGTGATGACATTCTTCATTTCGCTTTTCATTCTTCTTATGCAGTTTCTTTGGAAATACATTGACGACCTTGTTGGTAAAGGCCTTGAATGGCTGGTTATTGGTGAACTAATGTTCTATGCTTCGGCAAGTTTGGTTTCGTTGGCTTTGCCCCTCTCTGTCCTTATTTCTTCCATCATGACAATGGGCTCTTTGGGAGAACATTACGAACTCGTTTCGTTGCGTTCTGCAGGAATATCATTAGGGCGCGTTATGCTGCCGCTCATACTTTTCTCCATAGCCATTAGCGGGTTGGCGTTTTATTTTTCGAACAACCTGTTGCCCATTGCCAATTTAAAAATGGGCACACTTTTGTATGATATCAGGCACAAAAAACCCACAATGGATTTACGTCCTGGAGTCTTTTACAAGGGGATTGATAACTACTCTATCCGAGTTGGATCAAAAGGAAAGGATGAAGTATCGCTCTATGACGTGCTTATTTACGACCACACCGAAAACAAAGGGAACAACAAGATTATTGTTGCCGATTCTGGAAGGATGGAATTTGAGGGTGACCGCTACCTGCTTCTCACGCTGTTCAGTGGAAACAGCTATGAACAGCAGGACAATCGAAGTCGAAAAGAACGTACATATCCTCATGTCAGAAATGAATTTCAAAAGCAGGTTATTCGCTTTGATATGGCAGAATTTGGCATGCGCAGAAGTAGCGAAGACATTTTCAAGGATAACTACAAGATGCAAAGTCTCGGACAGTTGAAGCAGAACATAGACACACTCAAAGCAAGCTTAACAAGCCGAAAAGTAAATTTCTACGAAAACCTGAAGAGAAATTTTGCTGCATTGAAAACAGATACCTCTACACTAATTGCCCATCCAAAAAATTATGAAACCGCGCTTTCGTTATTTGATGAGCCACAACATTCGCGCATAGTAGAAGCCTCGCTAAACATGGCGCGGAGCACTCGTTCTTACACCAACTCTGCCAAAGATGACATTACAGCTCGAAGTACCCGGGTAAATCGTTATTGGATTGAGGTTCATCGAAAGTTCACGCTTTCTATCGCCTGCCTTATTCTGTTCTTTATTGGAGCGCCTCTTGGAGCCATTATTAGAAAAGGCGGACTTGGACTTCCAACCGTGTTTTCAATCGTATTCTTCCTCATTTATTATCTGCTTTCCATCACAGGCGAGAAATTTGCCAAGGAAGGTCTCTGGACTGTCGTTGAAGGAATGTGGCTTTCATCGGCTGTGCTATTCCCTGTTGGATTGTTTTTGACATACAAAGCAACTACCGATTCTAAGATTTTTGAATGGGAATCGTATTTCAAACCTGTGAAACGCGTATTTGAGGCGTTTCGCAAAAAACTAGACCCAAGTGCGGATTCTACAGGTTTGTCTTAAACCTCCCTACCCCAAAGTAGATGGTGGCTGCATGGCCATTTCCGCCATGACAGAAAGCATGTTGATGGCTGGTCATTCAGTAAAAGTGCTGTGCATGTCAACGCACAAACACCCGTTCAATCCTGCACAAGTTCCTGCTGAATTTTTGGCTGGCACTTTGATGGAAGCTGTTGAAATGGACACGCGCATCAAACCGCTTGATGCCTTGGTTAATCTATTTTCGTCCGAATCCTATCACATCAAACGTTTTTACAGCACAGATTTTGCTTTGAGATTAACGCAAATTCTAAAAGAAAATGAATTCGACATCATCCACTTAGAAAGCATTTTCTGCACACCATATCTGCAAGAAATTCGCGCAGAGTCGTCAGCAAAAGTGGTGGTAAGAGCGCATAATATTGAGTTTGAAATTTGGCAGCAACTCGCTCAGAAAGAACGTAACCCACTGAGAGCATGGTATTTGAATTTCCTCGCTTCGCGATTGAAAACTTACGAAACTGATGTACTGAAACGGGTTGACGCTATTGTTCCCATTACAAATGAAGACGAAATTGAGCTAAACAATCTCGGCATTCAAATTCCGATGGAAGTGATTCCAATTGGTATGAACGTAACAGACATTGAAGTAAAACCGCTACAAACGGAGTCAATTCAATTGTATCATTTGGGAGCGATGGATTGGCCGCCAAACATAGAAGGAATAAACTGGTTTCTGGATGAAGTGTGGCCATTAGTAGAAGCTAAATACCCAAACATTTATTGCTGGTTAGCAGGTCGCAAAATGCCATCTTCCCTCCTTTCTCGTTCTAAAGAGAGACTAAACATTGAGGAGGAAGTTTCGAGTGTATCAACATTCTTTTCGGATAAGAACGTGGCCATCGTTCCTCTGCTTTCTGGTGGTGGCATGCGGGTGAAAATCGTAGAAGCTTTGGCATTTGGCAAAGTGGTAATTACCACTCCTTTAGGCGCAACAGGAATTTCATTTGAAGATGGCAAAAACATTTTGCTTGCAAGTACTCCAGATCAATTTGCTGAGAAAATTGGGTCATTAGAAACCAATCCCTCCTTAATCAGGAAAATTGGAATAAAAGCAAGAGCACTAGCCGAACAAGAATTCGACCTTAAAAACCTCAGTTCAAAATTGACCTACTTTTACGCCAACCTCTGAACACACGATTTGCGCCTATTTGTTCTGCTTTCGAGATTTCCTTATCCGCTTGAAAAAGGGGACAAACTAAGAGCATTTCATCAGTTACGAATTCTATCAAAACATCATGAAATTTTTTTGTGTGCGTTACACGAAAATGAATTAGAAGAAAACTGGATTGCAGAAGTGAAACAGTATTGCGCGAAACTGAAAACAATTCACATTTCCAAGTTCAATCAAGTCATCAACCTTGGTTTTTCTCTCTTCGAAAAAGAGCCTTTTCAGGTGGCGTATTTCTTTCAAAAATCAGCACAACACCAAGTACTTACCAGCATTGAAAAGTGGAAACCTGACACAATCTACTGCCAGCTTTTACGCACCGCAAAATATGTTGAGCAAGTAAATAACATTCCAAAAGTTATTGATTTTCAGGATGCATTTTCCAAAGGAATTGAGCGCAGACTTGAAACCGATCCGTGGTACTGGAAACCAATCCTAACCTCTGAGCTGAAGCGATTGAATCGATACGAAGAGCAGGTTTTTAGAACTTTTGACCACTGCACCATCATCTCGGAACAAGACCGCGAACAACTTCCGTTTCAGCAAAGGAACGATGTGACAATTGTCAGAAACGGTGTGGAATCAGACGATTTTACCCCAGGTGCTGAGAATAAAACGGTTGAGGTTCTTTTTGCCGGAAACATGGGGTATCCTCCTAATGTAGAAGGGGCCATTTTCCTCGAAAAAGAAGTGATGCCCTTGGTTCGAAAACATATTCCCCAAGCCAGACTAATGTTGGCCGGAGCCCGCCCCGATCAAAAAGTAAAAGACCTTGCCAGCAACCTTACCGAAGTTACAGGGTGGGTAGATGACATTCGTGTTTGCTATGCAAAAGCTAAAGTTTTTGCCGCCCCCATGATGATTGGAACAGGGCTCCAGAATAAATTATTAGAAGCGATGGCTATGCGTATTCCATGTGTAACATCAACATTATCAAACAACGCGTTGCATGCCAAACCCGATGAGGAAATCCTTATTGCGTTGTCGGCTCAAGAGTATGCAAATCACATTCTCGAACTACTCTCCAATCAGCAAAAAGCCGAAACAATTGCAAATGCAGGCTACAATTTGGTGTTAAACGACTTTAGTTGGGAAGGCGCAACAAAGTCGTTACTTGACATACTGAAGACAGTACAAACCTGCCCTACCTGATATTCTTAAAATGCTTGATGGTTGCTAACACAGCTAGCTTGGAATCGTGGGGTAATTGATCTGCTACAAACGGATGTTTCCCTCCAAAGGTATGATTGCCATTTTCAATCAATAACAATTCAGAATCCGATGTCCACTCGTGTAGATTCTGGGCGTATTCGAAAGGAACTGTTTGGTCATTTGTTCCGTGAATAAACAAAGATGGGATATTGATGGCGCGACAGCTACGTTCAATATTATAGCGTTCCTCTTGGGCAAAATAATCTTCCACAAACTGATAATACATCGGCATTTGCTGGTTTGTTCGCGCATTAACAATGTAAACCACACCATCCCGTTTCCAAACTTCAAGGTCAGCTGCGGTTCGCTTCATGTCTCCAATCGAGCTCCATGTAACCAGACCTCCTACCAGTTCATTTTCGGCTGCCTTGGTAATGGAAACCCCGCCTCCACGGCTATGTCCTAGTAAGAATATTTTCTTTCGATCTAAGCTGAATGTTGGAAAGAGCGAACCATCCGTGATACGCTGAATAACCTGTTCGGTATCAAACAGTTCCTTGTTGTAATTGTTGTTTCCGAATGCTTCTAAATCGGCAAAATCCGTTGGCTTCTCAGTCGTTGTTCCGTCATGTGTAAAGTTGAAGCTTACAAAAGCCAACCCAGATTTGGTTAGCTCCTCGCCTATCATTGGAAAATGTCCCCAATCTTTAAACCCTTTAAACCCATGAACAAAAATGACAACAGGTTGGTTTGAAATTTGACTATTGAACTTTAGATCAACCAGCATTTGCCGGTCATCAGCCCCAGAAATGGTTGATGTAATAACTTGAATCATTCTGTGTTTAATAAGCGTACGAAGTTAAGTCTATGAGGTTAATCCTTTTTTCACTCCTTATTCTAATTGCCTTTGCAGAAGAGCCTGTTGCACAGCACAGAAAATGTATTGATTGTATTGAGTGGCAAGAAGGAAGAAAACTGAAATGGGCAGATTTTAAAGCTAATCCAAAGAAAGTATCGCATAATGAGGCCCTAACCGATAGCGGCATGTCCATAGAGTTGAAGTGTGATGACACCAATTCGGAAGTAATTGTAAAATGCTTTTTTGACCGAACCAAAAGCTGGACAAAAGACAAGAATTCAGCTTATCTACTCGCTCATGAGCAGTTGCATTTTGACATAACGGAACTTTTTGTCAGAAAATTAAGAAAACACCTTTCTAGATTGGGAAACGATTGTGAACAATTAAATAATCACCTAGAGAAATACTACAACGTAAACTACAAGGATTTCGTAGCGTATCAAGATGCTTATGATCGTGAAAGCGACCACAGTCTTAACAAGGAAAAGCAGGCCTTTTGGGAACAAAAAGTTGCCAATGAATTGGAAATTCTGAAGCCGTTTACTTCTATAGTAACTCGGTAGAATGTTCGGCTAGCGAATCGTAAAACCCCACAATTCGACTTCTTACTAACCGGACTTTCAAATCTATTGCCTTATCAACCACTCTTGATATGGTTAGATAACTGCCTCGGAAAACAAAAATCGCTTAAGCAAAATAGTGTACAACCGAAGACGATTTCGCGAAAAAAACGTCTCAAATTGCCTTAGATAAAACAATCGGAAAATAAAAAATAAAACACGTATTTTCATTACCCTGTGACTTAAAAATCTCTGTAATGGGGTTACAAGCAACATTTGAATATTTAAAATTCAGATTTAAATCGTGAGAAAATATTTCAGTTTTTTTTGAGCTTTACCACAATTACATTACCTATACTTTTTATGATGGATTGCATTTCGCGTTGTAAGGCTTCAAGTGCAATCAGTTTTGGTTTAGTAAAGTCAGTTAAGAACATGCTTCTTTTTAAATTTAGTTCTCCACTACGGTTGTTGGCAATTGTGTTGCCTATGTTATTTGTTGCAATGTTGCAATCTCAAAGCTCCTCAGCCCAGTGTAATACTGTTTTCCCATACAACCCTGGGTATGGCGCTGGACATGATGGCGCAGTTACCATTTCCAATTCACAATGCTCTTATGCAACTAAAAACATTGGTCCGGGATCATACGCGCCTTTCTCAGTTACTGCCAACACTTGGTACACTTTTTCCTTAAATGAAAGTGGTGCTGCGTCATACATAAATGCAAATCTGTGTGTAAACAACACACAGCAAAGTTCTCCTTACACTTGGTATTCTGGTGGTGCCACTAGCGTTAATATTGGTACATATAGGACTGCAAACCCAGGAAATGCTTGGCCAGGTTGGACTACAAATGCAGGGTCGGCCGTCATCAGTTATCGGGTAGTAACCCCAACAGGCGTAACCGCTTCTGTAAACGATGCTACTCTTTGTCAAAACAGCACGCTTGACCTCAATAGGTCTGGCGGATTGATTAATGGCTCAACAACAGGCGTAGATTATAGTTGGACAGGGCCAAACGGCTACTCATCTACAAGTAGCAACCCTGGGCCATTCAACGCAAACACGTCTAACTATACTGGAACTTACACCGTTACTGCAGCTAATGCAGGCTGTTCTACTTCAGATGGTCAAGCTGTTACGGTTTCTGCAACCTCAAATGCTGGAACAGTCGTTCAAAGTCCCGCATCAGGTTCTACGGTTTGTCAGGGAACAACTGTTAGCTATCAGGCAAACGGTACAGTCGGAACTTTTAATCGTTTTCAATACCAGTGGAACAGTACAAGTAGCGGTGGATGGAATAATTTGTATACAACCAATCCTGCAAATTGGACGGCTAGTTTAAGTGGTGCTTCAGTATTATACGTTAGGTCGCAAGTAACGAGCGGATATTGCCCGACTGCTTATTCAAGCCCAGTAAACGTAACGGTGCAATCAAATGCGGCTGCTACTACTGGGACTATAACTGGCAATACAACAGCATGCCCTGGCGGTAATTACACTATAAATAATGGTACTGTTGGCACAGCCGGATCACCTCAGTCAACCATTTACTATAGGTTTTACAGGCGGAAAACTAATGAACCCAATCTTGCTGGCTGGGTGGATATAAGCGGGCAAACAACAAGCAGTTCTTTCACCTCAACTGTTCCTGATGCTCCTGGTACTTATCAGTATACAAGAAACGCTTATTCTGCATGTAATTCGAGCCAAAGTTCAGCGAACCTTCTTACGGTAACCGTTGCAAATAACTTTGCTGCCGGAACCATACAGGCCGATCAGGTAGTTTGCCAAGAAGATGGACCCACTACTCTTACTAGCGTTAATAATGCGGTTGGCGGAAATGGTTCTTATTCGTACCAATGGCAAACTTCTACCAATAATTCGTCATTTACGAATATTAGCGGAGCAACTTCAACAACTTATACGCCACCCACAACCGTAGGTACTAGGTATTACAGAAGAAGAGTTTCTGAAACTAGTGGTTGTTTTACCACACCTGTTTATACGGGACAACCGCAAGACATTGCCTGGACAAATACGAGTGCAGGAACCACTATAGATGGGACTACTATTACCAAAACAGGTGGAACAAATGTGAGTTGGACTGACGGAGCATCAAGTTTACAAAATGTAGTTCGAGGAGGATATATACAATTTCGTGGTGGTGACGTAAACTCGAATAAAATGATGGGGTTGAATAGCGACCCATTAGCCAACCAAAGCTATACTTCTATTGATTATGCAATTTATCTACGGGTTGGCAGCAGCCTTTATATTTATGAAAATGGTACAAGCAGAGGCAGTTTCGGAACTTATACCACTAGCGATGTATTTAGAGTTGAATGGACTGCAAACGATCAAATTGTGTATAAGAAAAACGGCACCGTATTCTTTACCAGTACCATTGCTCCTTCTGCTACGCTCTACGGAGACTGTTCTCTTTATTATAATTCGCCTCAAGGTAGTTTTACCAATGTGGTTGTGCAGGGAGATGATAACGCAGAGGTTACAGTTAATCCAACACCTAATTTACCCGGAGTTCCTGCAACCTTGAATGGTTGTGGTCTTGTTACCATTCAAACTTCCGTAGGTACCAACGGCACCACAAACAGATTTTATTCCAATGCGACACTTACTAATCTGCTAGCATCGGGCACCAGCTATCAGACCAGCACTTCTGGCACCTATTATGTTACGAGTTATAATGCAACCACAGGCTGCGAGAGTGGTGCTGCAACCGTCAGCCTTACCTCAACCCCATCATTCACTTACGGCACCACCATTTCCAATTACAACGGCTTCGGTGTTTCATGTGTGGGAGCTACTAATGGCTCCATTGCCATCACAGGTGTGTCGGGTGCTTCCTACGCTTGGTCAACTGGTGCGTCCACCAGCTCCGTTAGTGGTCTGGCTGCTGGTAACTATTCGGTTACCATCACACAGGGAAACTGTGTTGAAGTGGCCAATGTTACCATTTCAGAACCATCCGGCATTTCCGTATCGGGCATCCTCTCCCAATCAATATCTGGCAACTACAATCTGAACTGCAATGGCAGTAGTAACGGCACCATTGACATGGCCCCTTCGGGCGGTGCTTCAGGATACAGTTATTCGTGGTCTCCAGGAGGTGCCACATCGCAGGATCGTACAGGTCTTGCCGCAGGAACACATACTGTTACCGTTACCGATGCCAACGGATGTACTTCCGTAGAATCGTTCACTCTTACGGCCCCACCATTACTTACGTTATCTTATAACATCGGGTACGAGTGTAATAGTGCTGGTAATTATGTTGATGCCAGCGTCAGCATTGTGGGTTCTGGTGGCGACCCAGCCTACCAGTACAGGATTGATGCGGGTAGTTATGGAGGCTCCAACATCTTTAGCGGACTTACCAACGGCTCATCCCATACAGTTTATATCAGAGATGCCAATGGCTGTGTCTCTTCACAGTCGTTCACAGTCACCTACCCTCCAAATGGCACAGCGACAAACGACTGTAATTACATCTATGTCAGTCCATCGGGAACAGGCCCTCTCGGAACAGAGGAATGCCCCACAGACCTGATAACGGCATTCTCCATCTTCTCTTCCGACCCCGCTCGAAACCATATACTCATGTTGGAGGGCACGTACAACTTCAGCAGTAAAATATCCATCCCCAGCGGAATTACCATTGATGGCGGCTATGAGGATGTGGGCACCGATTGGAAGAAGAACTCAGCCCTTACAACCTTGTGGGAAATAAGCCCTGCCGAGGAAAATGGTGGCACTAACGTGCGGCACAAGATTGGTGTAGAAGCGATTAACAGATCCAACTTCACCATTAAGGATGTTGATATTGATGTTGCCGGAGTTTCAGGTCAGATAAACGGTTATGGAAAATCTGTTTACGGAATACGCCTTTCGGGTTGCAGTAACTACAGCATTATTAGAGTGAATACGGAAACCGGCAATGCTACCTCAGGATTAAACGGAGGAAATGGTTCAAATGGAGGTGGCGGAAGTTCTGGAACGGGTGGCCAAGCGGGGAACAACGATGATCAAGATGATTTTGGGTATGGCGGTTATGGAGGCAATGGTTCTGGGTCTGGAGGTGCCGGTGGAAACCGTGGTGCTGCACCAAGCTGTAGCTCATGTAGTGGTGGTTCCGGCTCTGCTGGTGGAATAGGAACAACTGGTCGCGATGGCGGTGGCGGTGGCGGTGGCGGCACCGGTGGAAACGGGGATGGCGGAAGCGCCTGTGGCGGTTATGGCGGTTATGGCGGCTACCCTTCAGGCAGCTCATACAATACAGCCCGCGGCAACAGAGGCTGCGCCAGCGGATGTAATGCTAACTCGGGGTCTAACGCTGGGAACGGTGCAAACGGTGCAAACGGTGGAACTGGTTCTACCGGTGCTGTTGGAACTATAGTAAGTGGTTATTTCCAGCCCGGCTTACAGGCCGGAACTGGTAATTACGGAACGGGAGGAAAAGGTGGTGCCGGTGGAGGTGGTGGAAGTGGACAGGGAGACAACTCCTTTCCTTACTGGAGTTGTATTGACGGTGCCGGCTCTGGTGGCGGTGGCGGTGGAGGTGGCGGCCAAGGTGGTACTGGTGGTGCTGGTGGTAAAGGCGGAGGAAGTGCCTACGGCATCTTCGTGGTGAGCAACGGTAGCAATGGCAACATCATTAATTCCGATTACAACGTGGGAAATGCTGGTCTTGGTGGTTCTGGTGGTGCTGGTGGTACTGGTGGTGCTGGAGGTTCTGGTGGTGCTGGAAGCAATTATACAGGCGGTGGTGAAGTTGGTTCTGGAGGCAATGGTGGTAGAGGCGGTAGAGGTGGCAATGGCGGTACTGGCGGTGCTGGTCGTGCTGGAGAAGTGGCAAATGTGAAGTTTATCAGTGGATCAGCTTTGGCAACCAATACTACGGGAATTCCAACCACAGGAAGCCCTGTTACGCAAACTATGCACCGAGGATGTACCAATTCAGAAATTATTCTTACCAAAGGCAGTAGCTCTTGGACTAATTTTGGTACAAACGGTTTTGAGGTGAATGATTACACCGCAATTTCAAATGGATACACGTCATCATCTTCAACGGTGAAAATCTATTACACTAGTACTGGTGAAAAGACCCTGCGCGTAGGAAGTTCGGATTACATCAATTTCATCGAGATTTATGATACGCGGGCGCTGCCCACAATCGATGCGTTCACTTCACCGATATGTGCGGGCAATTCCTTTACATTGAACACGCCAACATCGGCAACGGCTTATGAATGGACTCTTCAGAAAACACCAGTAACAGGATTCACAACTCCTAACCCGGTTTTCACATCAAGTTCGCCAAATCCTACGTTCAATTTCAGCACTTCATCTGCCGGCACTTATCAAATTAAGCTGCGAGTAAAGGATGAATGTTGCGGATGGTCAATCCCAGTTTATCAGACTCTAGTAGTCAATACCGTACCTGGAACCGCAGGAGCAATCTCAGGTGATGTTACCGCCTGTCAGAACGAGACGGGCGTAACCTACTCCATCGCTTCGGTTCCTACCGCAACCACTTACACGTGGAGTGTTCCAACAGGTGCTACAGTGGCAAGTGGACAGGGTACTACTTCTATCTCCGTTAACTTCGGACTTAACTCTGGAAACGTGAGCGTACTGCCAAGCAACGTTTGTGGTAACGCAAGCAGTGCTACCAGCAAAACCATTACGGTTAATTCACCTCCATCGGTAACCATAAATGGGGGCAATCCTTATACCTACACGTTGCCGTGTACAGGTTCGCAAACGCTTACCGCTGGTGCAACAGTTGGTTCAGGCGGTACGGGAGTATTTGGATATAGCTGGAGCACAACTGCCATAACCCCAGCCATATCGGTCAATTTGCCAGGTAGCTTTTCGGTAAATGTTACCGATCAAGGAAGTACATGTACCGGAACCGCTTCGGCAACTATCACCCAAGCATCTTCTATTAACTCTGGATTCTTAACGTGGACAGGAAATGTTGATGACCAATGGAAGATTGCAGGAAACTGGGACTGTTTGACAATTCCTACGCTAACAGATGAAGTAATCATTCCTGCAGGCCCGTTACCCAACGAACCTGTAATACATGGCGACCCAACTCCATCCAACGCTACGCAAGGAAACTGCTATACGATTACGTTGCAAGGTGCAACCATACTGAACATTGAATCCGATCAAAACGCTAAGCTTAACGTAGCACAACCGTAATTGGGTTTTGCCGCCAATAATTAATAAGCCCCCATCTTCAGACTGAAGATGGGGGCTTATTTTTTCTATTAGCCAAGAATTAAGTGTGATACCGATTAATCAAACACTCCAAAACTTAGCGTCAAAACGTTACCTCAACCCAGGTTTCTACTTAGAATATTCGGCTCTGGTAGATGGGAGCAAGCAGGTTCAATGACTACATAGATTTGTGTGAGCGAATTCTGAATTATCACTCATTTTCGAGCCTTTTAGCCAACATTTAAACAGGTCACCTTACTATCAAAAGCAGGTTTCTATACTACAGCTAGTGGTTATTAATCAGGCTATCAAGAAAGTTGTTTAAAATCTTGTGTAAATCTGTAACACAAAAAAGAGTTAAGATTATTTACACCATTTAGCCATAGCATCACGCGCAGATTCGTAACCTAAATCAGCTGCCTTTGACAAGTCTTTGCAGCAACCGTCAATATCCTCCAAAATACATTTCGCTGCTGCCCTATGAAAGAAATCTGCTCCCTCCGCTTCATTAAGCTCTAGCGCTTTATCGTAATCAGCTATTGAAGCTAAATAATTAGTCGCGCCAAATTTTGCATTAGCCCGATAGCTGAAGGTTTTTGAATCTGTCGGGTCAAGCTCAATGGCAACATCAAAATCTGCAATTGACTGCAAGTATTCACCTAACTTGTACTTAGACAAACCTCTTTTAACATATGCATCAACATATGACCTGTCTAGTTCAATCGCTGCGTTATAATCTTCAATCGCATTCGAGTAATCTCCTAAATCGTATTTTGAGTTCCCGTGACTCAAGACTTCTTCCTTATTCTGCCCTACACTAATCATACTAAATGATAGCATTAGCACTGTTAGTTTCAACTTAATATTGCCCAGTATCATAATCATTAAATTTATTGACATGAAGTTACTCAAATCACTAAGACTAAACAACTGCTCCATCGCAATAACCCAAGAATCGTCTAAAGTTTAACCTTTTAGCAACGAATCTTTCTAAAATCGCAACTTCTGAATACGAAACCTGCGCAACAGATAATCCATATTGGCTCTAACGTATTAAAATAAATAGACTAAAGAAAAGAAAAACAAAGACCTACCTCCTGTCTATCAGAATCTTCGGCTTGCGTTCGTTCTCATTGAACTTTAGACGGTTTATCTCATCATTTCCGGTGAGGATTAAACGCGGTTTTACACGCAGTTTTCCACTTAGCTTTTCTAGAACCGAAGCAACTGCATTCTCTCCGCGAAGCATGGCTTTCACAAGCACTTCATCTAGCCCATTTTCATCCGCATGCAGCTCAATCACGAAGTTATCTACCTCGGGCATGGCGTTCAGTTCATCTATAATTGCATTTGGGTAAAGCGAAGTTCCTTTCAGTTTTACCATTTGTTGCTTGCGGCCAATTACTGGTCCTAACCGAGGTGTGTTCCTTCCGCATTTGCAAGGCTCATCATAGTAATGGCAAATGTCTCCTGTTCTAAATCGAAGTACCGGCATGCCTTCAACACCCAAAGGCGTTACAACCACTTCCCCACTCTCTCCATTTTTCACTTGGTTGCCATCATCATCTAACACTTCGGCATAAATTAATTCCGGCTGAAGATGAGCACCATTTCCAGCCTCGCACTCTGTAAAAGCCGTAGCCATTTCTGTACTTGCGTAAGTAGAAAACAACTGCACATTCCAATCAGCAGTGATGCGGTTTGCCAAGAAATTAGGTTTAAGATTCTCATCTCGAATGGCCTCACCAATACAAATGATTTTCCTCACACTGCTCTTGTTGGGGTCTATGCCGTTATCCACCGCATACTTTATCAAGCGCGGAATGAAACTCGGAACTGCAACCAGAACGGTTGGCTCAAATCGCTGAATACTTTCCCATTGTAGCTGCAACGCTCCTGGGCCAGAACGAATCATTCGCGCACCCAATTCGTTAGCTCCAAGGAAGTAAGCCAATCCCGCCATAAACCGCTTGTCTATGGTGGTCAATAACTGAAATGTATTTTCTTTTGTGCAACCGGCAAGAACATAAGAACCCGCTTCATTTACACCTAATCGGTGAAGGTCTTTTTGGGTAAGGTAAAGAGCGACTGAACCTCCTAATGTTCCAGAGGTCGTCACAATGTCTCGCACATCCTCCTTCGGCACACAGAGAAAATCTTCATTCCTACTAGCAATGTCATCCTTCTCGGTAAATGGGAAATTCTGAATATCCCCCAGTTCTTCTAACCCTGTAGCTTCTGGTCCTGCCCAAACCAATTGATCTTTGTAATACCAGCTGTTTTTACGCAAGTATGCGATGTGCTCATTCAAGGCCTTGAGCCAATACGTATTGCGCGCCAACGCACTCGTTTCAATCTGTTTTAAAGGCATGCTACAACTGTTTATTAGAGACCTTTCGTTCCTCAGGGAAACAAACGGACAACTCGTAGTTAATTAATTGTTTCGCTGAGTGAGCTTGCCCTGAGTTTTTACCGAAGGGAAGCTTCTCTACACTTCTATTACCCAAATCATTCATCGCACAGTATTAAGTTCTGTTGAATAGTCTTTCGTTCCTGTTCTGAGGCGACTTCCTTGGTCAAACTCAACTCGTAGTAGGCCTTGGCCAAATCCAATTCTCCTAGTTCAAGGTAATAATCGCCCAACATAAAATAAGTAATGTAACTCTCGGAGTTACTCCCTATGAATTCCGTTTCCAATTCCTCGTTCCATTCAATATCCTTTCCTAAAGCGATGTTATCGAACAGTCGATTTTTCAACTCTTTGTACCGAAGGAAGCTCTGATACCCTTCAGAATTCAAGAATGGGTCGGCAGGAATGCTGAGGGAATCGATGTAAAGGATTGAGGTTTGAGGTTTGAGGTTTGAGCCGTCAGAAAGGCTCACCCCTCGCTGCTCTATCCTCTCTCCTAGTTTTCCGAAAATCTCATTAAGGTTATAGCAAACGAATTCGCCTAACTGAAATGGGTTAGTGCTAATCCACAGCAGTCTCTTTTCGGGTTGAAAAACAATGCCGTGATGTGCTAAAAGCTGATTGATTGCTTTCGGATTACCTAAGCCTAATTCGGCATCATCTAAGCCTTTTTGGTTTCGGAGAATTTCAACCGATTCGGTTGGATTTATGGGAAAACTGCTTTCCAGTAACTGGTTCAGACGTTTGAATCTGTACTCAGAATCTGAATCTTGGATGTTCTGAAGATTTACTTCATCATTCTTGAAAGTCTCGCTTTGATAATGATTGGCACACGTTAATCGGCTATCGTCCGGTCGGTAAATGTCAATCTTATCAGGCGATTTCTCAATAATGGCCGCAGCTTTATCATCTGCAGATGCTATTAGAATGGATTCGGATACAAACGTTTGTCTTGATTTCGCAATTTCGTATGCTTCGTCAATCGTCCTAGCATACTGCAGAATCTCTCTTGCCAGAATGGCAATAGGTGTTTTTGCACTATTGGGAATAGAACTCTTTGCGGCATTCAGTGTCACGGTTAATCCGTGTTCATTCATACCCGAAACCACACCCATAAAACCCGCCCAAGTAATGCTGGCAAAGGCATAACCGCTATCTGGTTTCATAAAGAGAATAATCTTGTCTTTGCCAAAATCATCTCCCATGTAGAAATCGAAATTCCTACCTACAACCAAACTAGAATCCTCCGAATACTGGTTCCAAACTGCGAATGATGTACAACCTACAATACTTAAATCTTGCAGCGCATGACCAATATCGTGTGCTGCATGGTAATTGAGAATTCGGCTGTATTTATCGCCTATGAAATCATAGTCATCCGAGAAAGCTTTTGAGACACCATAAATCTCCTGTTGCATCTCTTCGGATACATGTTCGGGTAAATCTCTATTGAACCAAACTATACCATACTTCAATGTTTTTAAGAACGATTCGGAAGGAATGAGTTTCTGGATTTGAGCGATGAAACTAACCTCTTGAGAGACAATCTGCTCTTCGGCTAATTGACCAAAAATGACTCCTCGCTTGTGCGGAGATCCATGTATATATGCCTCCCAAAAACCATGCTCATTCTGTCCATACCAATTGCCTTCACAAAAGGTATAACCATCTTCTTGATAGCTGTTGAATGGTGGAAGTTCCTCCACGATTGGTGGGTCGAGCGCCAAGAAATAGTACTCGACTTGAAGTATGGTCCAAGCACAAAAAAGCGCCAAGACTAGTACAATAAATATGTATCTGAAACGCCTCATTTAGCGGGTTCGAAGTTAGCTGACTTCGGTCTATGTCCGAAACGGTTCAACTGGTTACTTTTGCGGTCAGTTGAACCGATGAAAACTGATAAATATTTGACTTTACTTCTCGATACAATTTTTATCCTTCGTCAAAAATTACTCGAAGTGACTGCGGTGGTCAGTTCGAGTGATTGGAGGAACGACAATAGTATCGAGAACCAAACAACAAATTCTCACATAACATGAACAGTTGGATCGATATTCCCGCTAACAGCGATTTTAGTTTAGCAAACATTCCTTTCGGTATTTACAGCACAGACAATGGATCGCGTGCCGCAACACGAATTGGTGATACGGTCGTTGACCTTGACGCTCTGCATAAAGCAGGATTGTTTTCTGGATTGAACTTGCCAAAAGAGGTTTTGAATCAATCAACACTCAATGATTTTATCGAATTAGGCAAGCCCGTTACTAACGGCACTCGTACGCGAATTCAAGAATTGTTTGGTGCAGAAAATGGCGAATTACGAGATAACCAAGGGCTACGAGTAGATGCACTTTGGAGATTGGATGAAGTGCAAATGCACTTGCCAATTCGCGTTGGCGATTACACCGATTTCTATAGCAGTAGAGAACACGCGACCAATGTAGGAATCATGTTCCGAGATCCGGCAAACGCATTGCTTCCTAACTGGTTGCATATTCCCGTAGGTTATCATGGAAGAGCTTCATCAATTGTTGTGAGCGGAACGCCTATTCATCGACCAAAAGGGCAGACCAAAGCAGATGATGCGGATGCTCCTACGTTTGGCCCTTGCCGTCTTCTCGATTTTGAGTTAGAAATGGGTTTTGTGGTGGGTAAATCAAACAAGATGGGAACTGCCGTTTCTGTAGAAAATGCGGAAGACCACATTTTCGGAATGGTAATTTTCAATGATTGGAGTGCTCGGGATATTCAAAAATGGGAATATGTTCCGTTAGGACCTTTTCTCGGGAAAAACTTCGCTTCTTCGGTATCTCCTTGGATTATTACTATGGAAGCCTTGGAGCCATTTAGAAGTGCCAGCCCGAAGCAGAAACCTGTGGTACTGCCCTATTTACAACAGAAGAAAGATCACAACTTTAATATCAACCTACAAGCGATTATTGAAACTCCTGAAGGAGTTTCTAAGACCGTGAGTAATTCTAATTTCAAGCACATGTACTGGAGTATGGCCCAGCAGTTGGCGCATCACACCGTTAATGGTTGTAACATGAATGTGGGCGATATGTGTGCTTCTGGAACTATTTCTGGTCCTACTGAAGATAGCTACGGCTCTATGCTAGAAATTTCTTGGAAAGGAACCAAGCCGGTTTCTATGCCTGATGGAACCGAACGTAAATTTCTTCAGGATGGAGATTCAGTAATTATGAAGGCATTCTGCGAAAAAGATGGTTACCGCGTTGGATTTGGCGAGGTGAGAAGTAAGATCTTACCAACTAATTAAACCCAGAGTATGCAATAGAAAATCTATTACGTCTTGAAACTACTGCATAATCTGGGTTAAACAGCCAAAATATTAGACATAAAAAAGCCGAGCATTTGCTCGGCTTTTCTGTTCTAAAAGGAGTAAATATTATTCTCCGCCTTCCGTAGCTTCTTCAACTACTTCTTCAACTTCAGTAGCAAGGCTATCAACAGCTTCAGCTGTTTCTTCCACTACTTCTTCGACTTCTGCAGCCACTTCTTCTACTGCTTCTTCAGCAGCAGTTTCTTCTTTAGGGGCTGATCCACAAGCAACAAAAGATGCCAATGCGATTACAACTAATAAGTTGCCAAATAATGTAGATTTTTTCATGATGTAATAGGTTTGGTTTATGAGAAACGGAGAACTACCTAAAACTTTATAACAACCATACAAACTGTTAATAAATATCAACAAATTGGGGACAATTAGTCAGCTTAAGCCTCATTTTGGTTATCAACAGGTCAAATTGAATACTTCTCTTAGATGAATTGCGTTACCGTGCATGAGGACAATACATTTGTTTCATTACCATGATTTGGATTAAACGCATCTTATTTATTTTCTTCGTTCTGATTGTAATCCTAGCTGGTTCAGCAGGGTTTATTACTTGGAAATACGCAGATGATTTGGAGGCTTATGCCTTAGATGCCGTCCAGTCAACAATTGTTACAGATTTAGAGTTCAACGAAAATGTTGTTCTTTCCCTTTGGAAGGATTTTCCGCTTGTTGCTGTAGAAATTTCAGACATCCAAATTCAGGATTCGTTCAAAGCTGATACACTTATCAAAGTTGAAAAGGCTTTCGTTCAATTCAACTTGATTAAAATTCTTCAAAATAAGTTTACCATTGAGGGAATCCGAGTTACAGATGGTTTTATAAAACTGAGAAGGAACGAAGAAAACCAATGGAACTTCCGTGTTTGGAAAGCCAAGGAAACTTCTGACGAAAAAACTAAAATTGACTTCAGTATTGAGATACTAACCCTCGAAAATATTCATCTGGATTATGATGACCGAGTGGTGGATCTTAATATTCAGTTTCAGTCAGATAAATCCAAAATAAAAGGCCGATTTACCGATAGCAACCAACGTTTAGGCCTTAGTTTAAATGGTTTTATGGAAGGCCTAACAACAATAGGTAGCGACCGCGTAATAGCAATGCCTCTGAGCTTGGCTGGGGTGCTTAACATCAACTCCGAGGATAAGATTTACACCATCGAAATGGGTAACGCTATTATGGCGGGAAATGAAATGGTGTTGGACGCAGAATGGACTCGCGTTGATGGCGGCACAAACATGGAAATGAAGGTTCATGCTGGAGGAGTTCAACCTAGCGTGCTTTTGCATCACATCTGGCCACAAATGCCAGAGAATATTAGAACCCTGAACATTAAGGGGAAATCTGATATAATATTCTCTTTGAATGGCCCATTCACCAAAGACCAAGGCCCTCAATTGGACGCGACAATTAGAACCCGAAATGGAAGTCTTGTTTTCCAGCAAACAGATGTTACCGACCTGAATTTTGAAGGGAAACTCTTCATGAAAGACATTAAGCAATCAAAGGCAATGGAAATCACGTTCGATAAATTCGAACTAAAGACACCTAATGGAGAAGTGAAAGGAAAAGGAAAACTTACAGACCTTTCCAACCCTAGATTAAGATTGAGTTGCACGGGTAAATCAAGATTGGAGGAACTTATAAAAGTGGCCGAAATTCAGGAAGAAATTGAAGGTTCTGGAGCAATTTCTTGGACATTAGATTTTGAAGGTCCACTAGGAAAGGAATTCCAAACAACGGTGAAAGAACTAAAACAAATGCGCTGGTCTGGAGTGGTGAATTTGGCTAACACCAACTTAAAATTCCAAGATGGAATTCCTCAAATAAAAGAGTTTAGTGCACAAATTGAGATGAAACTGGACAAAACGGTAGTGAAGGATTGTAAAGGAAAAATCGGTCATATAGAATTTACTGGAGAAGTTGAAGTTGCCAGATTGAAGGAGCTTTTAACCAATTCCAGCACTCCGCTAAACCTTACCGGAACCATCAACATTAAAGATTTGGATGTAAGTAAACTTCCAACAGAATGGCAGTTCACATCTTCCGAAACTGATGCAGGTACTTCTTCCCGTCCCACTACGATTAACTTAAGTTCGACCATAGAAAAAGTGGCTTACAATGATTTCACAGCCACCAACGTTGCTGGTTTCATCAATATGGAAAATGATGTATTAAACATCTCCAATCTCAAATTTAATGCACTAGATGGGCAGGTATCCACAAACCTCAGCTTTCGACCAAACACTGCCGGCTTCGTACTGGAAATGAACCCAACGCTCCGAAACATTAACATGAGTCGAGCGCTTTCGGAGTGGAACAATTTCGGACAAACCACCATTACCTCTTCGGCACTAAAAGGCAAAGCTTCCGCTACCCTTCTTACCACGGTTTACTTGGACAAAGAATACCAAGTATTGATGGATAAACTGGAAGTTGAAACCGACATCGAGATTAGTGGCGGACAGTTAATTGACTTCGAGCCACTTATGGCCATGTCTCGATTCATCAGCGTGGATGAATTGCAAGATGTGAAATTCGATACGCTACGAAATCAATTGTCTATTCGCGACAGCAAACTGTTCATCCCAAAAATGAGCATCTCAAGCAGCATTCTAAACGTACAAGTGTTTGGAGAGCATGCATTTGACCAAGAAATGGATTATCACGTCAATCTATTGCTCAATGATTTATTGAGAAGAAAAGTTAAGAAGACACAGACATTTGATGGGCACGAAATAGTTGACAATAAGGGCAAAACCCGTTTATTCCTTTGGGTACGCGGAAAACCAGGTGATCTAAAAGTTGGCTTTGACAAACGTGAAGTACGAAAGAAACTGAAAGACGATTTTAAGAAAGAAGGTCAGACCATTAAGCAATTGTTTAAAGACGAATTCAGCGGTAGTTCATCTCAAGAGGAAGAAACGGAAGAAGTTCAATTTAGATTGGAAGAAGACGAAAACACACCGATTAAGGACAACAATAAATCGGAAGAGGAAACGGTTGAACCTGAGAAAAAGAAGAAAAAGAAGAAGAAAAAGAAAGGCCTGTTTTCTTCCGAACCTGACGAAGAAGAAACCGAAGGAGGGTTTGAGATTGAATTTGAGCCGTAGCAAATTTTCGCTATCCACGCGCGCATCCCTGACGAAGGAAGGGTCTCTTTTTCACAAGTATTCAATAAAACCAACAGTCCTTCGTTTCCGTAATTTGTCAGGCTAAATCTGACACCCCTAAAGTGAATATATACTCCCAAAAACAACGTTGGAAAAAAGTGCTTGTGGCCATTGCCTTAGTAATTGGCATTGGGTCGTTGTTATACACCAATCAGTTAGTAAATAGGTTAGCCCTACAGGAAAGGCACAAGGTTGAACTTTGGGCCAAGGGCACAAAATTTCTTGCCAATTCTGCCGACCAAAATGCTGATCTCAGCTTTGTATTTGAAGTGGTTAAATCCAACACCACCATTCCTTTGGTGCTCACCGATGGCGAAGACCGCATCATTTCTATTCGTAATTATGATGAAGAAAAAAGTCAGGATCCCGCATATCAGCAAGAACAATTAAGGAAGATTAAAGGTAGAAATGTGCCAATTGAGATTGAACTCTATGGTGGCACCAAGAACTTCATTCACTACGATAATTCTGACCTTTACTACCAACTGAAATATTACCCGTATGTGAGTTTAGGAATCATCTCAATTTTCATTCTGGTAGCCTATTTCGCGTTCAGTTTTGCCCGAAAAGCAGAGCAAGATCAAGTTTGGGTAGGATTGGCCAAAGAAACGGCACATCAGCTAGGCACACCTCTTTCTTCACTCATTGCATGGATTGAGTACTTGCGTTTGAAAGAAGTGGATTCTGCTACGTTAGATGATATGGCCAAAGATGTTTCACGTTTAGAAACCATTACCGAACGCTTCTCGAAAATTGGTTCTGTGCCAGACCTCGTACCAGTAAACCTTGCCATGGTGCTGCACGACAGCTTGGATTATATGCAAACCAGAAGTTCGAAGAAAGTAGTTTTTAGCCTGAAGGTGGATGAAATTCAGAACGCACAAGTGCCAATGAACATTCCGTTGTTTGCTTGGGTAATTGAGAACCTTTGCAGAAATGCCATCGATGCGATGGGAGGTTCAGGAGCCATTGATGTGGTTGCCGTAGATCTTGATTCCAAAGTGGTAATCGATGTTTCCGATACAGGAAAAGGAATTGCTCGCTCCAAATTTGAAACGGTTTTCCAGCCTGGCTACACCAGTAAAAAACGAGGTTGGGGTCTGGGCCTTTCCCTCACCAAAAGAATTGTAGAACAATATCATGGAGGCAAAATCATAGTGAGCCACTCTGAAATTGGCAAGGGAACCACATTCAGAATAACGCTGAATAAAGCCTGATGGCAGGCATTTACATTCACATTCCGTTTTGCAGGCGCGCCTGTCATTACTGCGATTTCCACTTCACCACAAACCTTAAGAACTCGGATGGCATTGTCGATTCAATTCTGAAGGAAATTGAGATTCAAAAAGAGTATTTGAACCAGGAATCTATCTCAACCATCTATTTTGGGGGCGGCACTCCTACGCTACTTCCTACTGTTGATTTGGAGCGGATTATTGACCAGATTTCAACGTATCATTCAATTAAAGGTGATGCGGAAATTACCGTTGAAGCAAATCCGGAAGACCTATCCATCGAAAAGCTCAGCGAACTTCGAGCAATTGGAGTTAATCGATTGAGTTTAGGCACCCAATCTTTCATCGATGCAGAATTGAAATGGATGAATAGAATGCACCGTTCTACGCAAGCGATTGAAGCAATAAAAAATGCGCAAGAACTTGGTTTCGACAACATTAGCATTGATCTCATTTTTGGTTTACCCAACCAAACCAAGAAAGATTGGGAGTTCAATTTAGACGCAGCTCTTAACCTTAACGTACAGCATATTTCTAGTTACGGATTAACCATCGAGGATAAAACGGTTCTATCTAACCGGATTAAGAAAGGGCTGGAAAAGCATCCCGATGACAAACGCTCAACTGAGTTCTTTAAAATGAACATGGACGTGTTTCCATCTAATGGATTTGAACACTACGAAATCAGCAATTTTGCACAAGAAGGCTTCATTTCTAAACACAATTCATCTTACTGGAGAGGGATTCCGTACTTAGGATTAGGGCCTTCTGCCCATTCATTCAACGGAAAAACTAGACAATGGAACGTGCGAAGCAATGCAGCTTACGTTTCTAACATCTCCAATACAAAACCATACTTTGAAATTGAAGAATTAACACAAACAGACCAATTAAACGAACAGATAATGATTGGACTTAGAACAAAGTGGGGAATTCGGAAAAACGAGGTTGACAAACTAGCCTTAGGAAGCTGGGACAAACTTCAACAAGCTTTGCAAGAGAAGGAACCAAGCTTGTTCCTAATTGATAAGCAGGCTATTCGTCTTTCAAATTCAGGCAGATTAGTTGCAGACCGCTTGGCGTCAGAATTATTCTTTGATTAAGCAAATTACCTTTGGCGCACATGCAGTTTCTAAAACGAAATAAGGAAACCTTTCTCTTTCTGGCTAAGCTCGGAGCACTTTGTGCTGTTTACTTTCTGTGGTTTAGTAAAGTGGTTTGGCAACTGCCCGTAATAAGTACTTATTATGGTCACTTTGTACATTATACCATGCTTTCTTTAACCCATGGAAGCGTTTTCATTCTTAACGTTTTGGGTTACCAAGCCGAGGTGTTCAACATACGGTATATAGATTTATACGATTCGATAATAAACATCTACATCAAAAATTTCTGCCTCGGAATTGATATGATGTTTGTTCTTACCGCCCTTATCATTTCTTTTCCTGGAAAATGGCTTAATAGAATTTGGTTCATTCCTCTGGGAGTTGCTGGCATACAAGTAATCAACATTGGGCGAATTGTGGGCATGTGCTTGTCTTGGATTATTCTTGATAGAGGCTCTTTTGTCGATCACCATGATGTATTTAATACCATTGCCGTTATTTTCATATTCGTCATGTTCACCTTTTGGGTTAGGCGATATAAAAAAGAACCTGCTCGCTAAAGCAGGTTCTCATTTATTGCAACTCTAACAAGTTCGGCTACGTTTCCACACCTAGACCGTGTAAGCATGTTCTTTCTGTGATTTGTTACAGTATGATGGCTAATAAAAAGCTCGTTTGCAATGTCTTTTGTAGAGTACCCGAAAGAAACCAATTGCAAGACTTCAAGTTCGCGCTCTGACAGTATCAAGGCAGTCTTACCGATTTTTGGAACTGGCATTTTTATAATGATTGGCTCCGTTTTTTTCCGCTTACTCGCCAATGAGCTTAACCATTCTTCGTGGCGCAATGCTCTCAATTCTTCCGAATTGCTCTGATTGTTCTGTGCTGTGTTCATGGCTTTACGTTTGCTAGGAGTTCATTTTCATTTGACTTTGTATTCGCTAATCGTTGTTCCTTTAGTTCAGAAATTCTATCCTTCACCATTCGTTTATGATTCAGAGAAGCCAGCGGAATACAGCTCATATAGTTTCTATATGACTCAATTGCTTTTTCAACCCTGTTTTCGCGCGCGTTAACTTCAGCTAAATGAAACCACACTTTTACAGGAGCCGATTTATCTTCAACGCATCCGTATCTATGTCTGTAATCGAAGTTGGCCGATGCTACTTCTAGTACCTTTCTGGTAACAGCTAAATCTTGGTCATTGCTATTCATTCGGCAAACACCATATAAATAAGCCACTTGTGCATGAGTTCTGTTAGCGTGATAAAGTCGTTCAAGAATTGGCAACGCATCTTCATGGTTTCCTTCAACCACCTGAGCAAATGCTTGCTGAAAAAGCTGGTCGAACTTGTAAGGGCTCATTTGTGCTGTTACTGTTGATGTAATTGATAAGCTCAAAACAGCAATAAGAGCTACCGGGAATATGTTTTTTATCGTTTTCATGTTTTCTAATTTTATTGGTTAACTACTACGTTTTCATTGCTCAAATCCACTGCCCTCTGGGCGTATGCCACTTTGCATTTATCTGCGTTTTGGCTAATTATGGCATAGGTGCGACTCGTGTTCGGCTTATCAGGAGATTCCATGGTTGCTAAAAACTGACCATAGTAATCTGCCGCTTTGTCAAACTCCTCTAGTCTTTCGTAAACCGTGGCAAGATGATAGGCCACATTAAGCGGAGCATTTTGCTCATCCAAATCCCACTCTTGGTAATCTGCACTTGTGGAGTTTACCGCTTGGCTCAAGTAGAACGCGGCCTTTTCATCACTATTCGGAACATGGAGATAGCACGTGCCAATAAGGTGATTGACATTAGCGCTGCCCTCCGTATTTGCTCGCACCTCCAAGAGCTTTACAAGCGCCTTCTCGTAGTGTGCACGATCTATGTCTAGCATGGCCTGACGTAACAAAATGCGATACTTTACATCATCATTAGCTACTGCGGTTCCAATGGAAGTTATAAGAGTGATTAGCGTTAAAAGCACAATAAGCGCGTTCATAGCCTTATTGGAAATACCATCATCATCTCCAATTTGTGACCTCTGAGATTCCTTAGTAATTGTGGGAGCGGCTTTCAAGCTCAGGCTCCAGTTTTGATTTTCGTGTAACGTTTTCATGATTAGAGTTTTTGGTTGTTTGATTTCGCTGACAAATATTGCCCGACTACCTTCCTCAACCCTAACCAACTTTTTCCCAGTTCTAGGAGTTCTGAGGGTGCTTTTTTAGAAACAGCCTTTTATAGCCATTTATTCTAGCTACTGACAATCAAGTAGTTAATTATTATTCGATAGCTAAAAATGGCTAGTCGCTCATAGGATTTGAGAATAGGACTGAAAGCCGTATTTTGGGGCAAATTCTTTGTTCATGCCGACTCAAGAAGAACTTTTTCAGCTCATAAAATCACTTACACCTTCTGAAAAAAGGTACTTTAAAGTGAATGCTTCCAAGGGTGGAGATGCCAAAAGCAATTACATGGAATTGTTTGAGGCTATGGATGCACAGAAAGAAGAATATGACGAGCAAAAACTCAAAACGAAACACAGCAAAAAACCATTTGTAAAATATCTCTCCGCAGAAAAAAAGCAGCTGCGTGAGCAAGTAATGAAGCAGATGCGGGCGTACCGCACGGAGCTTTCTATCGACAACAGAATATACGAGTTATTGCAGGATGAGCGGTTTTACCGAGACAAAGGATTGAAAGGCCTGCGAGAAAAAACGTTATCAAAGGCAAAGGATCTGGCTGCTAAATACGAGCGGTTTTATCTATCGCATGAAATATTGGAAAGAGAGCTTCTCTTTGTGGAAGAGTTTGAAGAACAGAGTTTGACCGAACCCGTATTGCGCCTGCTGATGGAGCAGCGCCAATTGGCTGTGAACCAGAACACACTTTCAGAACTTGATTCCAAGAACAGAGAAATATTTACGGCCTTCCGCTCAGGTGAAGACACTAAAAACCCTATAACTACACACCGTTTGGAAACTGCAATTGCTGGAGTTGAAATTTTTAGAGGAAAGCTTGGCAACTCATTTCTTCTACAAAGCATGTTCTACACAGCCCATTTCAATTATCATTCTTTCTTTGGCAATCATCAAGATTCGTATGAGTACTGTGAAAAACAATACAGCCTGTTTAGTGAAAACCCACATTTTAAACAAGAGAGGCCTATAAATTACAAGATATGTGTAGCCAATCTCATTAGCAGAGCAGCACGATTGGCCAATAAGACGGAACGGTTTCTCGAACTCATTGAAGAATTGAAGGGGTTGGAAAGCACCAACTACAATGAAGATGGAGAAGTTTTTCAGAACGTGTGTTTCCTTGAACACCTGCACTACATTAACATTGGTGATTTTGAAAAGGCAGAAGCTCTTGTACCAGAAATAGAAGACGGACTCAAAAAGTACACGAATAAAATAAACAAAGCCAGATACCTTTCTTTCGTTTACAATATCATGGTCATGTACTTTCTGATGCATCGTTTTAAGGAGGCAGCGGTATGGATAGATAAAATCCTAGAAGACAAAAGCGAAATTAAACAGGGAGTTACTACCGCATCTCTCATTTTGCTTCCCATTATTCATTACGAGTTGGGACATTACGAACTGGTTGAGAACTTCACTCGGTCTGCATATCGTCATCTCAAAAGTAAAAAGAGACTTTATGCGTTTGAAAAACTTATGATTAACTATCTAAACAAGATGCCGTTTTCCATTGACAACGTAGAGTTCGAAGAAAAACTTGAAGTTCTGAGCAAAGAATTGGAAGGTCTATTTAAGAACGAAAACGAAAAAACAACTTTTGGAATGGAAGAAGTAAGCCTTTGGGTACGCAGTAAGCAAAAAAACGTACTAATGAGTTTTTTATTGGCTAAAGCTCAGGATAAACGTTGAAGCACTTTGGCTACACAATGCAGCCCACTCATTTTTTCATAAACAGCATTGACTAATTTCAGTTCAATATTCTCAAACTGTTCAAAGGTTTTAAAAACTTGATTTAAGGCATCCTTGTATTTTATCTGACTGCATTTATCGGTGTTTTTTTTAACTGGCAAATAGTACGTTACCTGTCCATTTTTATTTTCCACTAAGCCGTTGCAAAAAGCTGCAACATCTTCCAACGTTTCGGCTCTATTTGATAACTGAAGAGGAAGTGGCAGTTCTATAGCTTTTAGTTTGGTTTTCATACCTGATATTAGCCAAACTTCATCCTCCATTTTATGAGCAGTAGTACACACGTGTTCTCTCAACTGGTTTACCGTGTTTTTGTAGTTCGTCCGTAATTCATCATCCAAATTGGTCAAATCCTGATAATCGTTAGACGGTACTCCGAGCAAATAATAAAAACAATCATCTTGGCCTGCAACTTTTCCTATCAATGCTATAAACAGGTCGATATGATAGAACGGAGCATGTCCTGTGTCATTATCGTAATCATCATCCGTATTGTAGTAACGTAATTTAGGTTGATCTGTGCCAACCCAAACGATTTTTTTGCCTTGGCAAATCTGTTCTTCAAGCCATTTGGTGACATCACTAGCCAATTTTGATGGGTTAAGATTAAGCCGGTTTAATTCCGAATCCCTACTCAGATTCCCATCAATAAGCCCCATATATGTCAACCTATTTATTACAGATGTGTTTTGTACTCCTCTTGATTTATAGTTTAAAAAACCATGATAGAGTTCGTCTTTGCCAATAAGCACAAATGTGTCACCAACTAAAATATTTCCACCTGCTATATCAAGACCAATATCTGTTACGGGTTGTAAGCCTCTACATTGACATTTCATTACTATATCTGCGGCTTGAACTGCCGTCCTAAAAGCATCACCTCCTGCAATTCCCCAATCTCTAACACCAAAAGCACTCGCTCCAATTGAGCGGTTATTTGTTTCTAGTCCGTAATACGAATCTTGAACAAATCGTTGCACAACGGTACTAAGCCGTTGTCTACAGGTATTCTCATTTGGAAGGTTTAGGCAGTAATCAAAATATGTGTGAACTGTCGGACAATGTTTTTCTTTATCCATTTCGTTCCCATCGTCAAGCAATCTTGTAATCCCATCCAGAATCTGCTCAGTATAATCGCACAGTAATTCAAAATTCTTTTCGTCTAAATATGACTTGCGGTTATCGATATCGCTTTGGGGAAATTGTGCTTGAATTGAGCGTAGTATGGCCACATCAAAATCTGTGGCTGGAAAACGATTATCACTACCAGACAACTTACGTTGTATTACTTCTTCTATTGCCAATAGGCTAATATTCTCGGTTTTGAAAAAGCTTTTATCTTCAATTTTTTGTCGCTCTTGTATCGCATTCAGCAGCTCGCTACTAGCCAATTTGGAGCTAAAGCCTTTAGGAACAAAAGTTTCTTGCGTTAAGGATTTAAGTCCTTTCGAATCTGCCTCAACCATTCTGATTGCACAACAGTTAAGTTCAAATTTATTGAGAGCATTAGCTACTTCATTGTTAAAAGCACCACTCAGCTTCCCGTATTCTACGGTAGCGGTACGCCCAATTTTTCCATTAAACGAACTTAAAAGTTTTACTTTTTCCATCCTGATAGATGATTAAAAAATGATTCCCCGTTATTATATTGAACAACTTCACCAGTAAATTACCCGTCTCATACCTCCACACCCCCCTTAAACGGAGGATTCGCAACTTGCTTAGTTCATCAGGAAACGAGTGGCCTAGTCAAAATTTAAAAACGGGGGATCATATAAAAAAGTGCATCCATTAAGATGCACTTTTTAGTTACCGATTAACCCATTTACCAAGATTAGGAACAGGGAGCTTTTACGCTAAAATCAGTTTTCCAATACAAGACTTCCAATTCAACATCGCAATACCGTTTTTTATTTGGCAAAAGCAAAGCATTGTTCGTTGGATGAGAAAAAATAAGGTCACCCTCTGTACCCGAATTCCTTGATTCAAAATGGACATATATTTCAGCAGATTTACCGGTCGCATCTGGTTTCAAATCGGCTGCAATACTGAATAACTCTTTAACACCGGCCCGGCCATCATCGGCTCCAACAAATGCAGGCTCTTTACCCTCGTGATCAAACAGTAAATTACCCATGGAAATTTTCAAATCGCTGTTTGAATTTGTAATCGGACAGACCTGTTTTTTATACCCTGCTCCTTGTGCGCCTACTCCGGTTAGAACAATGCCGTTGTTGACCAACTGAATTTTAACCCCTGCACTCTTAGCAACAACATAAGACCCAATTACCATTGTTGGATTATTTGGTGTTCCGCTATTTCCATTTAAGGCGACTAAAAAGAGTTTGAATGTTGCCGTACCTCCTTGGTTTGGGTAAAATTCTCCAGCAATATTGTAGCCGTCTTGTCCTGGTCGGAAACGTACTTTTAAGCCTGTCGTATTCATCTGTGCTTCAATCGTTGCATCATAAATACCATTTTTTTCTTCGCTCATGCTAATAGGTTTATTGGTTTATCTACCAATAGTACCCATTCACCGAATAAACCACAAGCCTCACATGATAAATTAGCCGAAAATAGCTACGAGAAATTACGCCTTCTTAACGTTGAGCAGATTGATTATCATCGAATGTGGAAATTTTCATCGCTGTTTGAGATTCGGACATTGCTTTTATTGACACAGCACCCGAGGCCGTACGTATTCGTGTGAGCCTTCCATCCTTACTTTGTACAAACCGCAGTTGTTCAATTACCGAAGAATTGCCGCTAGACTTCAGCATGGATTCAAGCAATACATAGGTCTGTTGCACATTCAATGGCAACAGAAGCTTTGAGGTTTTCCTATTTCCTTGCTGTTCCAACTCCAACTCCACTCCATCACTAAAAGCTTGAAGTGTATAAAAGAGTGTATCGCCATTTCTGGTATTCTCAGTAGCATTGATAGCTTGGTCCTCTACCTTTAGATTAGATGAGCAATACAATGGAAGAAGGTCTTCAAGCAAAGTCTTTTCAGCCGCTATCGGAGCTGGCATCCCACCCAAGTAACCACCAAACACATACCCTTCTCTCCCGCGGAAACGCACCTTATACCAATGGTCTTTAATCCAGCCAAGTTGAAGGTTCACATCGGTCTTTTCTATAATTTCAACCTGTTTGCCGTAAGCAACTTTGGTTACAACTCTAGCTTTTGAATCTGGCTGCGAGCGCATGTTTAGGCCATTAAAGGCCAATACATTCAGGTTCTTTGAACTGTCTTGCGCCACGGCACTGAAGCCAATGGCCGCAATAAGAATTACAATGAGCTTTTTCATAGCATTGTGTTTTTTGGTTCCTTATTACAACCTAATTGTCCAACAGAATATTGAAAACACTATATCTCTATTAACACTTATTGGCTTTATGTAAACCCGAATAAAATGTAACTGAGAATGGTTAAAAACCATTGGTAGGCTCAATGCAGTAAGTAACTTTGAGGCATGTCTGATAAGATGCCAGAAATAGATCCCGAGCAAGAGAAACAGGATATTCTTAAAGCGTATAAAAAGCTACTGCGTTCCACCAAGCGCCATGAAGCCAAGGGTGATTTAAAGTTGATACGCAAGGCATTTGACGTGGCATTGGATGCACATAAGGATATGCGCAGAAAATCGGGCGAACCGTATATCTACCATCCGATAGCCGTGGCCGAGATTGTTACATCTGAGATTGGTTTGGGGGCAAAGTCTATTGTTTGCGCCCTGCTTCATGATACGGTTGAGGATACCGAACTTACTGTTGAGGACATGAGGCAGATGTTTGGAGACAAGGTGGCTCAGATTATAGATGGACTGACCAAACTGTCAACAGTGCTTGATATTCAGGAAGACAAGAGTATGCAGGCTGAGAACTTCCGAAAAATGCTGCTAACCATGAGCAGCGATATTCGGGTTATTCTCATCAAACTTGCAGACCGTTTGCACAATATGCGAACACTTGGTTCTATGCGAAGAGACAAGCAATTGAAGATAGCATCCGAAACGATGTATATCTACGCTCCATTGGCGCACAGGTTAGGGCTTTACTCCATCAAAACTGAACTCGAAGACCTCTCGTTCAAATACATTGAGCCAGCTCTTTACGATGAGATTGTAACTAAACTGCGTGATACCGCTAGGCAACGAAATCGTTTCATCAACAAATTCAGTTTGCCCATAATAAACTCGCTGAATAATGCTGGTATTGACTACGAGATAAAGGGACGAACCAAATCGGTGTATTCCATTGCACGAAAAATGAAAACGCAAGGCGTTTCCTTTGAAGAGGTTTATGACATTTTTGCTATGCGCCTCATTCTTAACTGCAAAATGGAAAATGAAAAAGGGGATACCTGGAAAGCATATTCCATTGTAACCGACCATTATGTTCCTAACCCAAGTCGTTTTCGAGATTGGGTGAGCAAACCAAAATCCAATGGATACGAATCGCTGCACACAACCGTAATGAGTGATAGTGGCAAGTGGGTTGAAGTGCAGATAAGAACGCGCAGAATGGATGATGTGGCCGAAAAAGGCTTGGCCGCGCATTGGAAATACAAAGACACCAACAAAGGCGATGGACAAACCGAACCGGAAGAAAGCGGATTTGACAGTTGGCTTAATCAGATTAGAGAACTGCTAGAAAGCCCTGACCCAAATGCAATTGATTTTATTGATGATTTTAAGTTAAACCTTTTTGCTGAAGAGATTTTTGTGTTTACGCCTACAGGTGAAGTAAGAACCCTGCCAACAAATGCTACTTCCCTCGATTTTGCTTTCGAAATACACACAGAAGTAGGAATGCGCTGTATTGGTGCCAAGGTTAACGGCAAGCTTCATCCACTCAGTCATAACCTTAAAAGTGGCGATCAGGTTGAAGTGCTTACCAGCAACAAGCAGAAGCCGAAGGAAGACTGGCTGACGTTTGTAGTAACAGCCAAGGCAAAATCGAAGATTAAACAAGCCTTAAAAGAGGAAAATCGGAGAATTGCTGCCGATGGCAAAGAAATTTTTGAGCGAAAGCTTAAACAAATGAAAATGACGTTAGATAACGAACTGACGAACAAATTACAGCGTCATTTCAAGCTTCAAACTAGTCAGGATTTGTTTATCCGCATTGCAAAAAAGACCCTTGAATTCAAGGAAATAAAAGCGTTTATCGAAAGTACAAAGAATGCTTCTAAGTGGTATAACGTTCTAAGAAGCAGGATTACTGGAACGGAAAAAGAAAACGGTAGCACTACAGAAACACCATCGAGACCACGACCAAAAGACAAAGGCGATACGGTTGTTATTGGCGATGCAAGCCAAAAAATGGATTACATAATGGCCAAATGCTGTAGCCCAATTCCAGGTGATGCCGTTTTTGGTTTTGTGACCATTGGAGAAGGTATCAAAATACATCGTACAAATTGCCCTAATGCCATTCAACTGCGAAGTAATTACGCCTATCGTATTGTACCGGCTGCATGGGCAAACAAAGAAGAACACACTTCCTTCGCAACTAATATTCTCATAACCGGAATAGACGATGTAGGGCTGGTAAATGCCATTACAACGGTAATTTCAAAGGATTTGAATGTGAATATGCAGAGCATTGCTTTTGAGAGTAACGATGGTGTCTTTGAAGGTCATATTAAAGTATTGGTTGAAGGAATTCATCACCTCAACAATCTTATTTCTAACCTCAAAAAGGTAAATGGCATTAAAAACATTGTGCGCCAAGACGAGAACAACAACTGATGGAGGTAATTGATACAAATAGAAAAGCTAAGTACGAATACACTTTTATTGATCAGTTTACCGCTGGTCTGCAACTTTTCGGAACAGAAATAAAAAGCATCCGCAATAAAGATGTGAGTATTTCTGAGGGATATTGCGCGTTTAAAGGAACAGAGCTTTTTATTCTCAACATGCACATAGCGCATTACGAGCAAGGGACTTACAATAACCACGAGCCTAAGCGAGAAAGGAAGCTGCTTCTAAGCAAACAAGAACTGAAGAAGCTAAATGGGAAATTGAAAGACAAAGGCTTGACCATTATCCCTACCCGACTCTTCATTTCTGATAAGGGCCACGCCAAACTCAATATTGCTTTGGCAAAGGGAAAGAAGATTCATGATAAGCGGGATGGGATTAAAGATCGAGACATACAACGAGACGTAGATCGCGCCCTGAACAGGTAATTCTAACCAAAATTCGAGGTTGTTCAACACATAATCTGCACTTTCGCGGTCAAATAAAGAACACATGACGATTACAGAAAACAAAGTAGTGTTGATGCACTACACATTGAAAGACAACTCAGGCGAAGTTTTAGACTCCTCAGAAGGAAAAGAACCGCTAGCTTTTATTCAAGGTATTGGCAACATTATATCTGGGCTTGAAGAAGAATTGGAAGGGAAAAACAGCGGAGACAAGATTTCCGTAACTGTAGCACCAGAAAAAGGCTACGGTGTTCGTAATGAAAAAAACGTACATATTGTGCCTCTTTCTAGCTTTCAGGCTGATGGAGAAGAAAAACTTGTGGAGGGAATGCAAGTTAGAGTTGAAACTAACGAAGGTGAAAGTATTGCCGATGTTGCCAAAATTGATGGCGAAGACGTGACACTTGACATGAATCATCCATTGGCTGGAGAAACACTTCATTTTGATGTAGAAGTAGTAGATATACGAGAGGCTACTAAAGAGGAATTGGAGCATGGTCATGTACACGGACCTGGAGGTCATCATCACCACTAAATTTCTTTTATGAATAGGTTTGGAGAGCCATCTCCGACCTGTTATTCTTCGCCACAGGTTATCGCTTTGCAGCAATAATCTGTGGCGTTTTCAGTTTAACACGCTCTACTTCAAACCATGATAAGATTATGCTTTAATGTGCTGTTGCTTAATTGTTCTTTGGCTTTTGGTCAAGATTCAACCAAGCACACTGTAAATTTTGAATTTGATGTTTTTCAAATAAGCTCAAATCAAAAGCAATCACTTCGCAATTGGCTTTCTGGTTTTTCTGCGGATTCGGTTACCAAAATTCAGGTAGTTGGTTATGCTGATTATTTGGGTTCAGATAAATACAACATAACCTTGTCTGAGAACAGAGCCAATTCGGTCATCAGCTTTATAGAAGCAGTAAATACGTTTCGATACCGTACTAGTTTGGTCTCTGCTGTGGGTGAAGAGTTTTCCAAACCCAGATCGGATGCAGCAGGAAGCCCAAGAGACAGAAAGGTTGAGGTGGTCTTAACTCGCTTCACCAAAAAACTAGCGATTGTTCCAACTCCACCAACCAAAGAAAAACCAAAACCCTATACAGAATCCGACCTTTTGGTTAAAGCTGAAGTTGGCCAAACTATCGTGCTCAAAAACCTAAACTTCTTTCCTGGAAGGCATTATCTAATTCCAGCAGCCATGCCCGAATTGGAGCGGCTTATCAGCATATTGGGTGAGAATCCAACTATGGAAATTGAGATTCAAGGACACATTTGTTGTAAACTGGATTCGATTGATGGTCTAGACATTAATACCAGAACCTACAGTCTGTCTGCCAATAGAGCTGAATATATTTCTGACCAGCTGGTATTGGCAGGTATCAATCAACACCGAATTAAGCATAGCGGTTTTGCGGGATTGAGACCACTTATTAGGGTGGAACTGACCGAGCTAGACCGACAGCGCAATAGAAGGGTTGAGATTAAAATATTGAAGAAGTAATTATTCAGGTGGGCTTTCCTCCTCAAAATTTAATTCCACAGCAGCAGAACCGGTAAGGTCTGATCTCAATTCTACATCCAATTTCTGCGTGCCATCAGAAATCGTCATTGTAACCGTGTTAGGAGCAATGGTTCCCAAATTGTGCGCATGTAAATACAGATACGCCTTTTTAAACGCAGAAGCATCAAAATGAACAACCCTTTTAACCGCAGTAATGCTGTATTCATCAACTATGCATTTATCATTTATGTAGATAGAAACAATGTCACCATCAATCACTTGGGAATCCCAAATTTCAAAGGTTAACTGATGCGAAAGCATGTTTAACCGATGTTCTCGTCTTATTGGATTTACCCGTCTGTTATTCTTACGTTCTGGTAGCGTACTAATTATTGGGTCTGCAAGCTTTTTTGGAGGGCTCACTTCAACTACTTCCTTCTCACTTGATGTGGTTGGTTTAATAGGTTGCTTTACTTGAGGCACATCCTCAATGGGTTCGGCATATTGAACGATTTCAACTACTGTTGGAGCAACCTCCTCCTGTTTTACTGGCTCTTTCTTCTTTTTCTTCTTGGTTTCCTCTGGGGTGTCTTCTACAATTCGCCAAAGTTTAATGCTCTTATCTAAGCTTCCCGAAAGAAGGTACTTGGGTCCACTTTCAAGGTCAAATGTCATCACGGTTCCTTGCTCTGCCCACTGATCTAGAACTTGTTGCTTATTGTTTAGGTCCCAAACGTTAAAACGTGAAGCATGATCACCTGTAACCACATATTTCTGATCTTCGGTAAAAGCTAGGTTACTAAACTTGTTCCCGCCTGTTCCAGAACGAAAACTGGTTTTCAGAAAGAATGTGGCAGGATCCCGCATATCAACACGCGAATTTTCACACCAGGTAAGCAGCCGTTTTCCATCATCCGAAAATTCCAATGAGTTAATCTTGCAAGTACCCGTATTGTATTCTCTAACTACTTGATTGGAACTTAAATCAAGCGCCATTAAGTAATTGCCTACAGCAAAAATTACTTCGTCACCATCTGGGCTCAGAATTGCACACCGAATTGTTTCCTTCGTGTCTTTATAAATAACCTCCGGTGCTTCATCAGATTTAAAATTCGCTTTGCATAGATATCTATTTGTACCACCGAAGTAAACCGTTCCGGCCTTTGTACACATCAACGCAAATTTTATCTTATTTATAGGACTGCTCTCGCCTGTTGGGCTAATGATACGTTGAACGCAAAGTCCTGTGTTGGCATTCCAAACTTTTACTTGTCCATCTTCCCCTGCCGACACTACATACGCTCCATCCTCAGAATATCTTACATCAGATATGGAGCCATAATGACCTTCTAGCTTTTTGACAGGCGAAGTTCCTTCTACACCCCAAATAAAAACCTCGCCTCTAGTACCTCCACTTGCAAAATTGTTTCCATCTGGCGAAAACACAACCTTACGAACACCGTGGCTATGACCGCTAAAAGTGCGGATGTGTTCTAACTTTAAGTTTTGAGCATTGCCAAAACTTGCATAAAAAATTAGCGTAAAAAATATGACGAATTGCTTCATTTTTCCGACCAACGAATCATAGTTAGTCATTTTTTTTAAGATTGTTACAAAGATGCCGCGTTTGTTGTCCTTACAAATACAATTCCTGTTGCACATTCTTTAAGTCATGCATTAAATAGTATATGTTTATATGTTTATGCGCCTGTTTCCCCAAGATTGGGATTGCCCGTATCCGTACGGTCAGGCGGGAATTTTTCATCCCAGATTCGTGTTTAAATTTGCCATATTGTCTATCGCAAATCCTTTTGGGGAAAGTAGCGGACAAGCGTAAAATAGTATTCAGTGGAAGCGCGTTTATCCGCACATTTGCGGCTTATGTCCAGAGGAATCGTTTTCATGCTTATTAGCACAGCCTCGTTTTCGCTGATGCAGCTTTGCGTAAAGTTTCTAAACCATCTTCCAACCCACGAATTAATTCTGTTTAGAAGCGCAATTTCTCTCGTTTTATCGTTGGGCTATTTACTTCCGAAGGGAATTAACCCACTTGGGAATAATCGAAAGTTTCTTCTACTACGTGGCATTTTTGGTGTTACCGCATTGAGCTTGTTCTTTATTACTCTTCAAAAATTACCATTGGCAAGTGCTGTAACTGTGCAATACCTCTCCCCTGTTTTTACTGCTATCATAGCCATATTTCTACTGGGAGAAAAGATGCGGAAAATTCAATGGTTTTTCTTCGCCTTAGCATTCGTAGGTGTTGCGTTGCTTAAAGGGTTTGACGAGCGTGTTTCTGTTTTCTACCTAGGACTTGGAATCTTATCTGCATTTTTTGCCGGGGCAGCATACAATTGTATCAGAATGGTGAAAGACACTGACCATCCGCTTGTTGTGGTGCTATACTTTCCGATGGTGGCAACACCCATTATGCTGGTTCTCTCCTATTTTGATTGGATTACACCCATTGGTTGGGAATGGGCTTGGATTCTTCTACTCGGAATAT
>Ga0316208_1000286_pt1 | contig 67140 bp, 56 predicted proteins | sample 3monopyrite_MG_FD_204944 | JGI IMG/M metagenome (GOLD analysis project Ga0316208, IMG submission 204944) | Microbial mat bacterial communities from mineral coupon in-situ incubated in ocean water Damariscotta River, Maine, United States -... | ecosystem: Environmental > Aquatic > Marine >... | reverse complement strand
TTGGATTGGATTGGATTGGATTGGATTGGATTGGATTGGATTGGATTGGATTGGATTGGATTGGATTGGATTGGATTGGATTGGATTGGATTGGATTGTGTTCGCACCGAGGTGCGTGTCCTGACTATTAGCTAGATACTTGTAAGGAAAGCTCCGTGGCCTGTGATAGTTTACAGCGCAAGATTGTCCGCTCTAAAAAACGAGCCAATCTGCTGTCTGTTTTTTTTAGTGAGCGTGAGTACGTTCAATACTTGTTGGAAATTGAGCGTGCCCGCGAGGTGAGAATCCGACGTTCAAAAATGCGATTGATCAAGCTTTAGTGGGTGCTGGATTCAAGCTGTTGTTTTCTTAGGCTGACGGGATTGTGCTCTTCTCATTTGTGAATCTCTTGCCCTGAAAATGCATTACGTAAGCGGTCTGGCTATGCTCGGTAAGCCGTGGCAAGCTGAAGAACCGCCGTTGCGATTTGGGAGTTGTTGGCTTGCTTGATTGATCCGGGGTGCATGACCGGGTTCCGTGAGGCTATTTCTTTATGAAGCGCCGATTGGCGATTTGTTGTGTCAGGGTTTTCACCGGCGGTTTCATTATTGCGTGCTCCAAATGCATTCGAGTTAGATGTTGGCTTCGAGCCGTATTCAAGATCAGTTTCCCACCGCAATAGCCATCCGAGTCACCAGTGCCATCTAAAAAGCCAGTGTCACGGCAGCTATTTCCGGGGGTGTGTCCGGGTCCCGGCCACAATAAGGGTTTTCCCGCTGGTATCAAGTCTCTGGCCCAGCTAAAATCAGCCCTTTATTACTACGAGAAGAATTTCCCCCATGCGTACCTCCCAGTTCCTGCTGTCTACCTTGAGAGAAACCCCATCCGATGCCGAAGTGGTCAGTCACCAGTTGATGTTGCGTGCTGGCATGATTCGTAAATTGGCCTCGGGACTCTATACCTGGTTACCGATGGGACTGCGGGTGTTGCGTAAGGTCGAGGCTATCGTCAGGGAAGAGATGAACCGCTCCGGAGGTCAGGAAGTGTTAATGCCAACGGTGCAACCTGCCGAGCTGTGGCAGGAGTCGGGCCGATGGCTGCAAATGGGTGAGGAAATGTTGCGTCTGCAGGATAGACACGAGCGTGATTTCTGTTTTGGCCCCACCCACGAAGAGGTGATTACCGACCTGGTTCGCAACGAGATCCGCAGTTACAAGCAATTGCCCGTTACTTTCTATCAGATCCAGACCAAGTTCCGTGACGAGCGTCGGCCACGCTTCGGTGTGATGAGGGCACGTGAATTTCTGATGAAAGACGCCTATTCCTTTCATGTTGATGATGCCTCATTGCAAGAAACCTACGAGATGATGTACGAGACCTACTCGCGCATCTTCTCCCGTCTGGGACTGGAGTTTCGCGCCGTACTGGCCGACACCGGTGCCATCGGGGGCAGCGCCTCACATGAGTTTCATGTCTTGGCCGATTCCGGCGAAGATGCCATCGCCTTCAGCAGCGAGAGTGACTATGCCGCCAATATTGAGCTGGCCGAGGCACTTGCGCCTGCCGATGAGCGTGCCGCACCGTCGGTTGAGATGGCTACGGTCGATACCCCGAATCAACACAGCATTGACGAGGTCAGTGCCTTTCTGAAGGTTGATGCCAGTCAGACCGCCAAGACTCTATTAGTGCAGGGTGGCGACGAGGGTGGCGTGGTGGCCCTGGTGCTACGCGGTGATCATGTGCTGAACGAACTTAAGGCCGGCAAACTTGAGCAGGTAGCGGCACCGCTGAGCCTTGTCACGCCTGAGCAGGCCAAGGCCGCGGCCGGCTGTGAGCCAGGCTCGGTTGGCCCGGTTGGACTGAACTGTCCGGTGTTTGTCGATCGCAGTGCCGCCCATCTGGTCGATTTTGTCTGTGGCGCCAATCAGGACGGCAAACATCTTACGGGGGTTAACTGGGGTCGAGATTTGCCTGAAGGCGTGGTGGTTGATATTCGCAACGTGGTTGAGGGCGATACCAGCCCGGATGGTAAGGGTACACTGCAAATCAAACGCGGTATTGAGGTGGGTCACATCTTCCAGCTGGGGCGTAAATACAGCGAGGCGATGAAGGCGGTGGTGCAAGCTGAGAGTGGTAAGTCCGTGGTGATGACCATGGGTTGCTACGGTATCGGTGTATCGCGGCTGGTGGCCTCTGCCATTGAACAGAATAACGATGGGCGTGGCATTACCTGGCCCGAGGCGATTGCGCCGTTCCAGATTGCTTTGCTGCCGTTGAACATGCACAAGTCGCAGCGCCTGCGTAAAGCAGTGGAAAAGCTCTACGGAGAGCTGCAGACGGCGGGCTTCGATACCTTGTTGGATGACCGTAAAGAGCGTCCCGGGGTGATGTTTGCCGATATGGAACTGATTGGCATTCCGCACCGGGTGGTGTTCAGCGAGAAGGGCCTGGATAAGGCTGAGGTGGAATACAAGGGTCGCCGTGACAGTGAAAATCAGTATGTCCCGTTGGATCAGATTGTTGATTTCCTCAAGCGGCAAATCAATTAGGTCGATAAGCAAAACAGGAACCTGTTTATAGACGAGTTATGCGCTGGCTATCGATAATATTTCTGTCTTTGTTTTTACTGCAGCCGTTACAGGCGGCGGTGCCCGAGCCGCCTGACGATAAGCTGCGTCAATTGCTGCGCGATGCTATTGCCAGCAGCGACAGCTTTGCCGATCGCTTTGAGGCCGAGGTCTGGCTGCTGGACATGTCGCGGCGGCTGGAAAAAGCACTGCCGGATGATAGTGACAGGATGAGGTTATTAAAGGCCATCCACTACGAGGCCAGTCGCGCCGATCTGCCACCCGAACTGGTGCTGGCGGTGATCCAGGTAGAAAGTTATTTTGATCGCTGGGCCCTCTCCGGAGCGGGAGCGCAGGGGTTGATGCAGATCATGCCCTTTTGGTTGAAAGAGATTGGCCGCCCTGATGACAATCTGTTTCATGTTCAGACCAATCTACGCATGGGCTGCACCATTCTGAAATATTATCTCGACATGGAACGTGGCGATCTCACCCGTGCCCTGGGTCGTTATAATGGTAGTTTGGGGAAATTTAAATATCCTAATAAGGTCTTTGATGCGTTACGGACGCGTTGGTATCGGCAGTAGTTGCTGCGGTTGTTTTGTGTCTGTGTTTCGATGGTGTTAGCACATGGAGAACTATGCGAATAACGAGCGAGTAGCACAAGCCCTCGGTAAGGGCTGGGAGACTTGCAACATTTTTCGCAGCGTAGCCTGGAAAGTAGCAATTGCATACTCGCCTCGTCAGTACCTGAGAGTCGATGTATTAGCGAGGTTTTGATCCCGTCCCAGGCGTTATAGATGTTGCTGCATGTCGTGGAATTGAGCCACGAACGGCTCACTCTTGAATCAGTACAGAGACGCGCTTGCCTTCAATCAAGGCATGCCTAAGCCGACGTTATTTTTTCATGTTCATTTCATCTTTCTGGTCTACATTAAGTTTAAGGCCGAGGCAGGCTGTAACACCAACCAAGTAAGGAGACTGATATGAAATCGACAATGCGTACATTAATGATGGTTCTTTCCCTGGCGATAGCGGCCCCCATTGCACTGGCTGACACGCCGCCATCGTTGACGGTACCGGATACCCACTCTATTGCATCAAAAGGTAAAGTCACGCTTTATCGTGTGCAGATTCAAGGCCTGGAGTTTGGACGAGATCAGGAGATGATTGATGCCGAGGTGTTTGTCACTCTAGACAGCGAGCCGGATATGGTGTTCACCTTGCGTTTTCATGATGACTCGCCGCCTGTTAATGGCGTCATTGCCGAAACGCTGCGCGAGGCTTATATGACCAAGACTCCGGTCACGATTTACCGCCAAGTCGGACCCCCAAGTCGGAAAAATGTGAAGATCCACATGGTGCAGTTCGATCGTTAAAGTGTAGGTTTGTCACGCCAGAATTCTCTGGCGTGACAAGTTGTGTTTCATTGGTCTAGATTGGTTTTTGGCTCAGTTTTATTGCTAACGTTTGCCATGGTGGTCATCGTCATCGTCATCGTCATCGTCATGCCCCATTTTTTTGTCCATACGCTGCATGGCCTTCTCTCCCATCTTCTTTTGTGTCGCCATTATTTTATCGAGCTGTTTGATCATGTCGCTTAGGCGAGCCTTCTCTTCAGCGCTGGGTTGATGATTGATGTCACGCAATATGGTCATAGTTTCCGAGAGTATTTGCATCATGTCAGTGTTCATTTGGTGGCGTTGGGCATAGTGTTTTTTATAACTCCCTTGCCTGTCGTTAGTGTCATCACTGCTTTTGCCTGCAAAAACAGGACTGGTAAGTAGTGCGCTAATCAGACCAGCGCACATGAATGTTGTATTCTTTTTCATGCCAAGACTCCTTTGCCTTGTTGTTTTTGGTTAGAGTGTTTCAAATGAACTGAGATTACGGTATTTAGCGTCTTCTATCAGTACGGTGCTGACTTTAGCATTGCTTGGGCCTTGCCGTAGCCAATTGTGCAGTTTATTAATATTGTCTTGCGAACCACAGGCCATGACCTCAACGCTGCCGTCAGGCAAATTGCGGGCGTAGCCTTTTATTTCTAGCTCCTTTGCTTGTTGTTGGGTTGAAGCGCGGTACCAGACCCCTTGTACGCGCCCTGAAACGACAAATCGCTTACATATTTGCATGTTGATTTCGCAGCGTTACGATCAGGTAATTAAACCATAGATGATTTTTTGACTGATTGCCAAATGTATTCTGTAGCTTTGGTCGGGCAGGCCGATGGTTTAAACTGTAATAATTTTTTGGATAGTAAAATAAAAGTGGAGGCCTGTGTGAGCGAGCAACATCGGATTGAAAAAGATAGTCTGGGTGAAATTCAAGTGCCAGCGGATGCTTGGTATGGTGCCCAGACTGCGCGGGCAGTGATTAACTTTCCTATTAGTGGCCGCCGCCCTGATCCGGATTTCGTCATAGCCCATGTCCGCATCAAACGTGCTGCCGCGGTGGCCAATAACCAGCCCGACTGTCTCGATGATGCACAGGCCAAGGCGATTGTTGCTGCCTGTGACAAAATCCTTGCCGGTGAGCATCTGGAGCAGTTTGTGGTGGATCGTTTCCAGGCCGGCGCCGGCACCAGTCATAACATGAATAGTAATGAGGTGATTGCTAATCTGGCCAATGCCGCCCTGGGTGGTGAGAAGGGCGTCTACAAGCCAGTTAATCCTAACGATCATGTCAACATGGGGCAGAGCACCAACGATACCATACCAACGGCCCTGCGTCTGGCTGCGTTGGTGAAGTTGCCGCGCCTGATTGATGCCATTAACAGCATGGCTGATGAGTATGGCCGTGTTGGCGCTGCTGAAGAAGATACCGTTAAGAGTGCTAGGACACATTTGCAGGATGCGGTGCCTACCACCCTGGGCCGTGAGTTCAATGCCTATGCCTGGACTCTACGTCGTGCAGCCAAATCACTAGAGGCTTGTCGTGATCCCTTGTGTCAGCTGGGTCTGGGCGGCAGTGCAGCCGGTACCGGTCTGAATACGTCACCGGATTATGCTCGGCGTGTTGCTGATGAGCTGGCCCGCCTGATGGGTGAGAAGATTCGTCCGGCCGATGACCTGGCCGCACAAATGCAATCCATGCATGACATTCAACGTTTATCATCGGCGATACGTGATGTCACCCTGGAGTTAATCCGCATCAGCAACGACATGCGCCTGCTGGCCTCAGGGCCACGTACCGGCCTGGGTGAGATCCAGTTGCCGCCAGTGCAACCTGGCTCATCTATCATGCCAGGCAAGGTCAACCCGGTGATGTTTGAGATGTTGAATCAGGTCTGTTACCAGGTGCTGGGCCAGGATGCCGCGATTGCTTACATGACTCAGGCTGGTCAGCTGGAATTGAACGTGATGATGCCGGCGATGGGTTCTGCCCTGTTCGATGCTATGGACTGGCTCACCAATGCGGTTAACGCAGCCACCGAAAAGAATCTAAAAGGGTTGAAGGTTGATAGGGAGCGTTGCAAGGAATTTCTCCATGCCAGTGTTGGCCTGGCAACTCTGCTTAACACCGAGATTGGATATGCTGCTGCAGCTGAAGTAGCCAAAGAATCAGAGCAGAGTGGTCGAGCAGTGCGAGACATTGTCGAGGAACGTGGTCTGATGGCCGGCGATGCCTTTGATGTGCTGGTTTTGAAAGCGGCGCGAGATGGAAAAATAGATTAGCCGACCTTGTCATCCAACTGCCATAAAAACCACCGCAAGGTGATTTTTATTTTGTTAAACAGCACAAAGCAAAGTGAAAATACGATAATGCTGTTGAATGTATACAGCAGAACGCCGGTGTATTTGAAGGCAAAAGCCGTCAGTTTGGTTTTTGCTTTCGAGGGCTAGAATTTGTTGTGTACCAGGTTGACTACTTATGACCCTCGGCAGCATGGCTTGCGTACAGGGCCACACCAATCAAGGCGATGCCACCGGCAAGGTATAGTAGGTCGAGTGCGACTTCGAATTTCATCGCAATGGCATGCTCAAAAAACTTGACGATCAGTATCATCAGGATGACCTTGGCCAGGCGGCTTTTGAGGTCATCAAGACTTTCAATCAGCAATACGCTGGATGATGTTTCGGATTTATCAGCCTTTTCTATTTTGCCAATAAACAGCTCGTACAGTCCCAGGGAAAAAATCAGTAGTATGGTGGCGAGCAGATAACCATCGATAATTTCAACAACGTGAGTGACTGTGCTGGAACGTAGGCTGGCGCGAGCGTCCTGGGTTAGTTCTGGGGAGATGTATTCGCCTAGATGGCTGACCATAAAATAGGCATCTGCAGTGGCAATATAAAACATCGCCAGGCTGGTGATGAGACTGGTGATAACTGCGACGATGACAATTAAGCGGCTGTCCCAGAGTATGGATTCAAAAAAATTTACCAATACTTTCATTTTTTACTGCCCGTGCTGTTGATGGTGGAATCATAACTTGATTGTCGGTTCTATGCGTTGGTTTTCCGGCGGCGTTGGCTGTTGTTTGGTGATATTTTGAAATAAGGGTTGTAATTGCAGTGCCAGCGCCTGTTCAATTATCCGGTTTGAGCTTGTCAAGGCCCCGGCAAGCGCTTGTTCAAAAGGGTCGGGGTTGGGCTGTTCAAGTTTTAGATGCGGCAGAGTTTGCTTCTGCGCTGTGTAGAGATCCGCTAATGTTAGCCGGGCGCTATCTTTTGAAAGCGCCCATTGGCCTTCCACGGTCTGATGGATCAGTCCGCTGCTTTGCAAACGCTCCAGGTTGGACTGGATGTCTATTTTTTCGACAGGCTTGGCCTCTGCCAGCTGTTCTTCATTTAACAGTCTGTCTTGCTGTTGTGCCTGCCAGATCAGGGTAATGATTTTGAAGTCGTTAAGCAGCAAATCACCACTGTTAAGCTGCTGCTCCTGCCGGTCGCCCCGCCTGTGGCAAAGGCAATAGCTAATTTCTGCGCCGAGCATAACAACCATCCATGATAAATATAGCCAGATCAGGAATACCGGTATGGTGGCAAGTGCACCGTAGATCATTTCATAAGTGGGGAAGGCGGTGACATAAAGGGTAAAGCCTTTTTTGGCCAACTCAAACAGGGCGGCAGCGACTAGGGCGCCAATGAGGGCGTGTCGCAGAGGCACGTAGGTGTTGGGGACGATTGCGTACAACAGGGTGCAGGCCAGTGTGGTTGCCAGGAAGGGCAATAGCGCTAACAGCTGGGCCCCGAATCCGCTGATAAAGGCGGTTTCGCTAAACAGGGGCAGGGTGGTCAGATATGAAGTGAAGGCAATGCTGGCGCCAATCAGTATGGGGACCAGCGTCAATATGGCCCAGTAAACCATGAATTTAGGTATGGCTTTGCGACTGCTTTTGATATACCAGATGTCGTTCATGGCACCTTCGATGGTGTTCATCATCAGCAATGCCGAAACAATTAAAAAGGCTGTGCCTATGGCGGTTAGTTTCGAGGTCTTGCTGGAAAATTCTTGTAGATATTGTTGAATGGCATCGCCGGATGTCGGAACAAAATTCTCGAAGATGAACCCCTGAATTTGGACAGCCACGGCATCGAACATGGGAAAGGCGGCAAACACCGAAAAGATGACAGTCGATAGCGGCACCAATGATAGCAATGTGGTGTAGGTCAGGGCGGCCGAGCTGCGCAGGCAGCGGTCGTCATAAAATGCCTGGCCAACGGCCTGGGTGAAATTGAAGAGTTTTTTGAGTTTAATCATTGGCGCCCAGCCAGCTTGAGGTCGATGACGCTAGCGAAGGCTGTATTGGCTTAGGTAGGATGAATCCTGGTGCTGGGCAGATGCAGGCCTGCGTTGTTTGGCATATTGGGTGGCGATGTCGATATCAGCAGGGGAGGGTTCCACTTCAATGCTAAGTACCAGGCCGGGGTTTATCAGGTCTGCACTTTTAATCAGGTCAACATTGTTTTTCAAAATCAGCGGCCAGAGCCAGGGGTTGCCATAAACAGAATTTTTGGCGGCGATCTTCCACAGACTGTCATTTTTGTTGACGCTATAAGTGATGGGTTCGGGGGTTGGTGTATGTTCCGGGGCCGGTTCGGGTTTGGTAAGCGTGGACTTGTTCTGTTCGGTTTGTTTTGACTGTGAAATGGTGACTGCCTGTCTGGCAGCCTCTCGGGCGGCGATGGCCTCCTTCTGTGCTTCTTCAAAGTCGCCAGCCTCAAGGTCATCTTGTGCCTTGGATAACAGGTGCTGGGCGCTATCCAAGGCAACTGGAGCATGTTTTTCCGCGTCGACGCTTTCAGCCGCTTCAACGCTTTGGCGCGCATCACTCATTTCCTGCATTGGTGGGGCGGTGGCACAGCCGATGATCAGACTACAGGAAATGAAATTTATCCCGTGTTTGAAAATTCGGTTTGGGCTGTGGGTTTTCACGATCGGGCAAGACCTTTGATTGTTCACTCAAGCGAATGAATAGGCTTATACTTCAGAACAAAACTAGCATCGGCATGAAAGCCCTGTCAAGGTGAATAGTGTCATGAATCAGTCGTAATGTGGGAGAGAAAATGTCAGAAATATTGGTACTTTATTATAGTCGTGATGGCAGCGTCGCGAGGATGGCGCAGTTGATCGCGCGCGGCATTGAAGAGGTGGCGGGGATGGAGGCCAGGGTTCGAACCGTAGCGAATGTTTCTACAGTTTGCGAGGCGGTTGCCGAATCGATTCCTGAGCAGGGTGCACCCTATGCCTGTCTGGATGATTTAACGGCGTGTGCTGGGCTGGCATTGGGCAGTCCAGCCTATTTCGGCAATATGGCCGCGCCGTTAAAACACTTTCTCGATAGCAGTGGGGCGCTCTGGCTTTCGGGGGCGTTGAGCGATAAACCGGCGGCGGTTTTTACCTCAAGTGGCACCTTGCATGGTGGTCAAGAAAGCTGTCTGTTGTCGATGCTGCTGCCATTGTTTCATCACGGTATGCTGCTGCTGGGCCTACCCAACAGTGAAAATGATTTAAGCACGACTACTAGTGGTGGTAGTCCCTATGGCGTTAGTCACTGGGCCGGAGTGGATGGCAGGCGGGGCATTAGTGACGAAGAGAGCCGTCTGTGCCGGGCGCTGGGTAAGCGCTTGGCAGAGACGGCAAAAAGACTAGAAAACTGATGTCCTGAAACGGCGGCAGAGCAGCATCAGGGTGATTAGCAACAGGGCGAGTGGATTAAGGCCGCCGCCACCGCCAGGAGGGAGACCGTTGAAATTGGTTGGGTCGCCGGCGCCGAGGCTAATCGTCGTGGATTCGCTGTCGCTATTGTTTTGCAGTAAAGCGTCGGCTGTGTTGCTGGTGGTGGATACATCAACGCTGGCTGTAATGGTAATGTCAGCAACCTGAGGAATGCCACTGACAAATAATTCAACACGGCCCAGGCCGAATATGGCGCCAACATTGCAGATGATGATGTTGCTGGCCGACGGCAGTGAACAGGTGGGTTCTGGCCCTGTTGCGTTGGTGGTAATGCTGGAATAAGCGAAGCTGCTGGGTAGTTCTATGCGTATTCTGACAGCACTTGCCGGGGCTTCTACATAAAGGTTGGTGACGACGATGGAGTAACTGAGGGTCTTGTCGGGTGCGGCAGGATCACTGGAGTCGTCTATGGTGGCCTTGAGATCAAATAGGTTTTCGCCTATTCGAGTGGCGCTGTATTCATAGGCACCTACATCGCAGTTACCATCCTCGCGCAGCATAAAACGCTGATCGACCCGTGGGCAGAGGTAGATATCATTTCTGGCGGCGTCAAGGGCTGGGCTGTCCGCCATCAGGGCGTGCACCTGACGTTCTGCAATGACTGTTGTCGTTTGACCGCCGATGGAGCGGCTTTCATTGGGTCGATTTGGGTCGGCGTCTAGGGCTTCCAGTTTAAGGTCGGCGACTGCGGTGCTTGAGCCGCAGGTGTTGCTAAATTGGTCGTCGCTGTATTCAAGGCTCTTGCCTTGGATGGTGACGCGGCTAGGGCTGCCGCCAGCGCAGGCCGGCTGGTTCGCATCGCTGAGCGGGCCATTACCGATAATGCTGTTGCGCAATACCATGTTGGGCGGTGAGTTACTTGAGTCGTACAAGGCAATCTGATTGCCGCCAATGCGGCCGTTTTCAATGCAGCCATCGCTGCCCAGGATACAGGGTATGGCTTCATTGTTATAAATGGTTGTGTTGGTGAGACTGACATCGCGGGTGCTAAAGATGCCACCGCCACTGCGTGCCCCATCATTACTGCTGACAGTAGAGTTGATAATGTCCAGGCTGCCGAGGCCGGAGTTGAAAATGCCGGCGCCATTGCCTTTTTCCTCTATGCTGGTGGTCGCGTTTATAGAGCGGGCAGAGTTTGTGGTGATGGCGGAGTTGCTAATGGTCAGGGGACCGAAGCTGGCAACCCCGGCGCCACCGCGAATGGCCTTATTGTTATAGATGACGGAATTGGTAATGATGGCATTGCCGTTATTTTGCCTGTAATTGGTGAAAAATATGCCGCCGCCTAGTTGGCTGGCATTGTTGTTGGTGATGCTGGAGCTGCCGAGATTCAGGTAGCCGCCCTGGTTGTATATGCCGCCGCCACCCACGGCCTGGTTTGAATCCACCAGAGTGTAGAGCATGTCGGTGCGGCCAACGTTATTAATGCCGCCGCCAAAAGGGGCTGTATTGTTGCTGATGACGGAGTCTTTGATGATGAGTGTTGCCTCATCGCCTACATAAATGCCGCCACCTATGGCGGTAAACTCAATTAACGCACTCTCGCTGTTGGGGTCAAACTCAATGGTATTACCCGTGACCTCAACATTGTCGAGGGTGACAAAGCTGCTGGAGCCGTAGATGAAAATACCAGCCCCTGGAGGCTTGACGATACTGCCGCGGCTATTGGTTTGTATGCTCAGCAGCCCCCCTTGAATGGTGAGATTCCGCAGTGTTACCGTGGCGTTAATAATGTGCAAGGCGCGGCCATCCAGACCACCCCCCAGGCCGCTGGCATCGATAATGTTGCGACTGGTGCCCTGCCCGATGATGGTGAGTTCACCGGTGATATCCAGGTCGCCCTGGGTGGCCGAATTTTCTTCGGCGTTAAGCGCGCTAGGGAGGTTGAGGGCTGGATGAGTGCCGTCCTGTATGTAGATAGTGTCGGCGCCAGGGTTGGCATTGGCAGCAAAGATTGCCTGGCGCAGGCTACAGGGGGAGCCACACGTGCTGGTGTTGTCAAATGAGTCGATGTTTGTGTTGACCGTGTAGTGGGTGTGGGTGGCAGCATTGCTGGTAAACGAGAGGCTGGTAAAGGCCAGCAGGCTGGCCAGGGTCCAGAGGCCTCGGACCAACAACGATTTTTTTGGGGCTGGCTGTGGGATAATCATGTGTACTGACCTGTGCGCATATCACGGCGCGAAATTAAATTTCCGCTAAAATGTATAACATTTCCTTGTTCATGTTATACAAATTTTCTTGCGAATAGTCAATATTCTACCTTATATACACATAGCGGAATACCATGCTGTTGCATGACTAATCCGGGTTGTGCAACCGAAGTGAATTAGGCGGTTATGTTTTTTATGGGCGGTGTTTAACTGTTGGGCGTGACAGCCGTGATTAGTTAGCGAGACGACTGTTTGGCCGTGAACGGAATGGGTGCGGCCTGAAATGAGGTTCTGTAGCGCGATGGCTCTATGCCAGACGTTGTATTTCTGGCTGATTCCAGGCACGCAGTGTTGATGGTCAAGATGACGCAGATAAAACCGGTACTTAGAGTGCTCGTTCAGTGTCATTGAAACAATTGTCGCAAGCAGTAACGCCTAGATAGACGGGTCTAAAAGTTGGCGCAGAAAACCCTCGTTAGCTGGTTTGGTGTGCGACAGGCTACGCCGCCGTATTGATCCAGCTGAGCTCATCAGCATTCTGTTTCAAGGCCGATTTTCTATGCTAAAAACCTTTGTCGTGGAGGAAAGGTTGGTATTACGGTTTGCGCCAGCCGTTAATATGCACCACTATCAAACAACAACCACATAAATGCGGCAGAAATTTGCTGGACGCTATAAAACCTTTTCTGAACAGTTTTCGTGACCTGGTACCGATTGTGGTGGTCATCGCTTTTTTTCAAATTGTTGTCCTGCAACAACCGATTCCTAACTTCATCGATATTCTGATGGGGCTGCTGTTTGTGGTGGCCGGCTTGACCTTATTTATACGCGGTCTGGAGATGGGCTTGTTTCCCATGGGTGAGACCATGGCCTATGCTTTCGCCCGCAAGGGCAGTGTAGTGTGGTTGCTGCTATTTTCCTTTGCGCTGGGTTTTGGTACCACGGTGGCAGAACCGGCGTTGATTGCTGTTGCCGGTGAGGCGGCCACTGTTGCCGCCGGCGCCGGGGTGATCGCTGATGTTGTCGAGGCCAGGCAGGCCTACGCCTTTGGTCTGCGCATGACCGTGGCCTTTTCGGTCGGTGTGGCGCTGGTTGTCGGGGTGTTGCGCATACTCAAGGGCTGGTCGTTGCCATACCTGATCATTGGTGGTTATGTTGCCGTAGTCATCGTGACCTTTTTTGCGCCCGAGGAAATTATCGGCATTGCCTACGACTCTGGCGGAGTGACCACCTCGACTATCACCGTGCCCCTGGTCACTGCCCTGGGGGTTGGTCTGGCGTCGAGTATCAAGGGCCGTAACCCGATGATAGACGGCTTTGGTCTGATTGCCTTTGCCTCACTATCACCGATGTTTTTTGTCATGCTTTACGGGATGACCTTCTGATGGATTGGCTGCAACTTACCTGGGACACCACCCTGGCCACCATCATGGATGTGCTGCCCATTGCTGCGATCCTGTTTGGCTTTCAGTTGTTTGTGATCAGACGCCCTATGCCCAATGTGTGGCGGGTATTGCTTGGTTTTGTGTATGTCTTATTTGGTCTGGCTCTGTTTTTGGTGGGGCTGGAAAAGGCCCTGTTTCCATTAGGCAAGCTGATGGCGACACAGCTGACCGATCCCGACTTTATTGCCCGGGTTACCGGGCACGTGGCTGAGACGCTGGATTGGGGTGATTATTACTGGGTCTATATTTTTGCCGCAGCGATTGGCTTTGCCACCACCATTGCCGAGCCAGCACTGATGGCCGTAGCGATAAAGGCCAGTGATGTTTCCGGTGGTGCAATCGGCGTTTGGGGCTTGCGGATTGCGGTGGCCATTGGTGTCGCGTTCGGGATTTCACTGGGAACATTTCGCATTGTTACTGGCACGCCACTGCACTATTACATTATCGTCGGTTACCTGGTTGTGATTGTTCAGACCATCTTTGCGCCGCGCACGATCGTGCCGCTGGCCTATGATTCCGGTGGTGTCACCACCTCAACAGTGACCGTGCCGCTGGTGGCTGCGCTGGGGCTTGGCCTGGCCAGCACGGTGCCTGGCCGCAGTCCGTTGATTGATGGTTTTGGTTTGATCGCCTTTGCCAGTCTGTTTCCCATTATTTCGGTGATGGCTTATGCCATGTTGAGTGAGTGGCTGGCAAAACGTAAACAAGGTAATTCTGTTGATGAAGATGGTTCGTTATAACGGTTTTTAAGTTTTTAAGAGGTAATCGCAAATGCACTTTAAATTGATCATTGCACTGGTCGAGGATGATAAGACCGACAGCATAATGAAGGCAGCCCGTAAGGCAGGTGCGACAGGTGCGACGGTTATTAACCATGCCCGTGGTGAAGGCTTAAAACAGAGCACAACCTTTTTTGGTCTGTCGCTCGAAACTCAGCGCGACATGTTGCTGTTTTTGGTTGAAGAACATATGAGTCGCAAGATCCTGGAAAAGATTGCCGCAGTGGGTGAATTTGATAGCAAGCCCGGTAGAGGCATTGCCTTTCAACTCGATGTCGAAGATGCCTTGGGGGTAACGCATCAGGTGCAGCAGTTGTCAGAGCAAGTGGAGGACGAAATATGAGTGAGCGTAAGGTGGTTCGCGTCAGGGACGTGATGAAGACCAATATTGATATTGTCGATGGCATGGCGACAGTCAGTGAGGCCTTGCAGGCGATGGAACATGTTGAAACCAAGGCCTTGATTGTCAATAAACGCAACGATGATGATGAGTATGGCATCGTCTTGTTGTCCGATATTGCCCGCGAGGTCATAGGCAGGGACAAGGCGCCGGAACGGGTCAATGTCTATGAGATCATGTCCAAGCCGGTGATCTGTGTCGATCCGCAAATGGATATCCGTTATTGCGCCCGCATGTTTGACCGCTTTGGTCTGTCACGGGCACCGGTGGTTGAGAATGGCAAGGTGATCGGGCTGGTGAGTTATACCGATATGGTAATGAAGGGAATGTCGGTCATTAGCTGAGAGCAAAAAAAAGGCGCTGCCGGGGTAGCAACGCCAAGGGGGAGGAAGGCGGGGTTAACCTAGATGGTGATGTTAATCATCATCGTTATCATTTGAGCCCGTGCTGCTACTGGCTACAGCCCGTTTTGATTTCTATCTTGTTGGCGGCCATGGTAGTGGCATCCGTCATGGGACCCTTGGCCTCAATCACAGCATCAACTACCAGGCAACTGCTGTTGCCGTGTTCGATCCAGCTGTTGCTGCTGTCGATGGTGACCGAGTCACCAATATCGATACCGCTGACGTGCTCGCGCTCCTGCACGGTGAGGCTGAGTTGATTGCTGTTCACGGCGGTGATCTGTCCCTTGATCTCGGCATAATCGTCGTTGTAGCTGTGTGAGTCGTCGCTGCGATTGCTTGAGTAGCCTTCGATCTCAACTACCACGGGGGTGAAGATGGTGCCGTCCCAACTGCCCTTGATCTCGATTTTTTGCCCGGCTGCCAAATCGGTTAATGCACCGTGGCTGAAGATCGCATTGCTAACATTAATGCTTAGGCTGTTGGCGCCAGGCATGAAGTTGGCTTCCCTGACGTCTACGCTTAAGGTTCCGCCACTTGCAGAGACTATAGTTCCTTCCATTTTGTGGCTGAGATTGGTGGCGTTGTTGCCGGTTTGCACGCTGATAGCGGTGATGGTGAGTGCGGCGGCGTCATAAGTGCCAGAGACACTGACATACATATTCGTGGTGAGGCCGCTGGTGTCAGCCGTTACCATGGCCGGATTGGTACTGGTGTTGGTGACCGTGGCGCTGTTATGCAATACCACGGTGAGATGACGACCGTTACCGGTTGGGTCAAGCACAAACTGACTGCTGTTGATGACACGCTCTACTTCACCGTAAATGGTGCTGACAGTCTGGTTGAGTGCGGCGGGGTCTTTCTGTACCACCATAGGGGTCACGGTATTGGTGCCGGCATCATAGCTGAATTGGGCCAGGTCAAAGTCCAGTGCCAGGGTAGTGGTCTGGTTGGCATCCACAGTCAGACTGCCTGCCACCGTCAAACTAAAGGTCTGGCTGCCGCTAGTCTGGTCAAACTTCGCAGTGGTGACTACGCCGGCCTGGTCGACCAGGTCAATGCTGTTCGCCAGAACGATGTCAAAAGAGGTATAGGTGCCGGCGGGCACGGTCTGGGCATCCACCAGGGCGCCGATATTGGCCAGTTGGCTTAAGTTGTGGGTCTGGCCGGTAGTGTCTTGATACAGGGTGGCTGTTTGGCCATTGTTGTCGTTGACCGTGACTGATTGTAGATTGACCCAGATTTCCGAATAGTCCACCGCCAAGTTATCAGTGATCAGCAGTGAAACGGTGCCGTCATTGTCGCTGGAGCCACCGCCGCAGGCAGTAAGCAGGGCAATAAATGGAATTAAAAATAGGTATCTGATTTTAAGGAATATGGTTTTCACGATGTTACCTCCTGTATGTGACTGTATTCATTTGTAGGCACGTTAAATCCCGTTATTTTTTGCCTTGATCGAGCAAGTTTCTTGTCATTTAAACTGTTGCTGAGTTGCTAAACTAACAAGAAGAGCTAAATTCAAACTTAATAAATAGGTGGCTCCGTGTTTTTTCTATATGGATTGAAATACTGTTATCCGACCCCATTTTCTGAACAGAAGGTTTGGAAAATCATTAGAGGAATCAAATATGAGAATGGACAAATTAACCAGCAAGTTTCAAACGGCTTTGGCCGATGCCCAGAGCCTGGCGGTAGGGCGAGATCACCAGTTTATTGAGCCTTTACACGTGATGTTGGCGATGCTGGATCAACAGGGTGGTACGGTGCGACAGTTGCTGACACTTGCTGATGTCAATGTCCATAGTCTGCGTTCATCACTGGGCGATGCCCTGGATCACCTGGCCCAGGTTGAAGGCACGGCGGGTGATGTGCGCGTCAGCAATGATCTGACTCGTATTTTTAATATTACCGATAAGCTGGCGCAGCAACGCAAGGATGAATATATCGCCAGTGAATTATTTGTGCTGGCCTGCGTCTCAGAAACGGGCCAGATCGGCAGCATTTTGAAAAAGGCCGGTGCCAACAAGGTTGCTGTTGAACGGGCCATCGATACTGTCCGTGGCGGCCAGAAAATCGATGATCCCAATGCCGAAGAACAGCGTCAGGCGCTGGAAAAATACACCATCGATCTTACTGAACGTGCCGAGCAGGGCAAGCTTGATCCGGTGATTGGTCGTGATGATGAGATTCGCCGTACTATTCAGGTGCTGCAACGTCGTACCAAAAATAATCCTGTTTTAATTGGTGAGCCGGGTGTCGGTAAGACTGCCATTGTTGAAGGCCTGGCGCAGCGTATCGTTAATGGTGAAGTCCCCGAAGGCATTAAAGGCAAGCGGGTGTTATCACTCGATATGGGGGCGTTGATTGCCGGTGCCAAGTTTCGTGGAGAATTTGAAGAACGACTCAAGGCCGTGCTGAATGATCTGAGTAAACAGGAAGGCCAGATCATTCTCTTTATCGATGAGATTCATACCATGGTTGGTGCCGGTAAGGCCGAAGGTTCCATGGATGCCGGTAACATGCTCAAACCGGCCCTGGCCCGTGGCGAACTACATTGCGTTGGTGCTACCACCCTGAATGAATATCGTGAACATATGGAAAAAGATGCCGCCCTTGAACGGCGTTTCCAAAAGGTGCTGGTGGATGAGCCCACTGTTGAAGCGACCGTTGCCATCCTGCGTGGGCTGAAACAACGCTACGAGGTGCATCATGGTGTTGATATCAGCGATCCGGCCATCATCGCCGCGGTAACCTTATCGAATCGTTACATTACCGAGCGGCAGTTGCCGGACAAGGCCATTGATTTGATCGATGAAGCCGCTAGCCGGATTCGCATGGAGATCGACTCCATGCCGGAGGACATGGACAAGCTAGACCGGCGTCTGATCCAGCTGAAGATGGAACGCGAGGCGCTCAATAAAGAAACCGATGAGGCCTCTAAAAAACGTCTTCACGCCTTGGAAGATGAGGTCACTAAACTTGAAGCTGAGTACGCAGATTTCGAAGAAGTGTGGAAGGCAGAGAAATCTGTCCTGATGGGCACACAACATATAAAGGAAGAGCTGGAACGGGCTCGCACCGATATGGAGGCTGCTCGTCGTGCCGGTGATCTGGCGCGCATGTCCGAGCTGCAATACGGCCGTATTCCCGACCTGGAAAAGTCCTTGCAAATGGCCAGTGATGTCGATCTGCACAAGACCACCCTGCTGCGCAATCACGTCACCGAAGAAGAGATTGCTGAAGTGGTGTCGAAATGGACCGGTATCCCTGTCTCCAAGATGCTGGAAGGTGAACGGGAAAAACTGCTGCGCATGGAAGATGAATTGCAGCAACGCATCGTTGGTCAAAGCGAAGCAGTCAAGGCGGTGTCGAATGCCATAAGGCGTTCCCGTGCCGGTCTCTCCGATCCCAATCGGCCCAATGGTTCATTTCTGTTTCTTGGTCCCACCGGTGTCGGCAAGACGGAACTGACCAAAGCCTTGGCCGGTTTTCTGTTCGATACCCAGGACGCCATGGTGCGTATCGACATGTCCGAGTTCATGGAGAAACATTCAGTGGCGCGTCTGATCGGCGCGCCGCCCGGCTATGTTGGTTATGAAGAGGGCGGTTATCTGACCGAACACGTGCGCCGTAAACCCTACTCTGTGATATTGATGGATGAGGTGGAGAAGGCCCATCCGGATGTCTTTAACATACTGTTACAGGTGCTGGATGACGGTCGCTTGACCGATGGTCACGGTCGGACGGTGGATTTTCGTAATACGGTGATCGTCATGACCTCAAATCTTGGGTCGGATGTGATCCAGGAACTTTCCGGTGAGGATAATTATGAGCAGATGAAGACGGCTGTCATGGGGATAGTCGGTCAGCATTTTCGGCCTGAATTCATTAACCGAATTGACGATGTGGTTGTGTTTCACCCCCTGCAACAGGCGCAGATCCGGCGTATTGCCGATATTCAGATTGATTATCTGCGTAGTCGTTTGGCCGAACGGGAGATTGGCCTGCAATTATCTGATGCGGCGCTGGATAAATTGGGCGAGGCAGGGTTTGATCCGGTTTATGGTGCCAGGCCTTTGAAGCGTGCCATACAGCACCTGTTGGAAAATCCGCTGGCGCAGGAGATCCTGGCGGGCAAGTTTCAGGCCGATGATGTGATTAAAGTGGATCTGGTTGACGATGATTTTGCCTTTACCCATGTGCTAGCCAAGGCCGCGGTGACTGCGGCTTAGTGACAGCTATCCACCCTGCTTTTAACGCCCCGCTTTGGCGGGGTTTTTTAATTGTATTTTTTAATCATGGTTTTATCCATTGTTTATAAAGGAGTTTTTTTAAGTATATAAAAATAAAAAGACAGGACTTAACTAAACTTCTGCTTACCTTAGCCCGATAATCTTATGGAGTTATTTTAACAATGGCGCCGGATGGTGAGTTTTGTTCTTGCTTTACCAGGGTCAATAACTAGACAGGTGAGCATCGATGAAAATCAGTCAAAAAATGAGTCTTTTACAGGTGATCAGTGTGCTGATGATGGTCAGTGTGGTCGCTTATGGTCTTGGCAAGCTGAGCTTGATAGGTGTGGAGATAGAGGAGGTTGCTGAGGAAGATATACCGTTAATCGAATCACTGTCGATGGTGACTATTGGTCAGCTGGAGCAAAGCATTGCCATGGAGCGGGCGTTGCGTGCCGGAGGTGTTCCGGACCATGGCGGGATGGTAGCGGTACATAAGATGCGCCAACAGTTTGAGTCCTACAATGTAACGATTACTGATGCGCTGCACAAAGGCGAGAAACTGGCCCAGCAAGGCATCAGGATTGCCCACAACGATGCGTCCAAACAGAAATTTGAGCATATTCTGGCGCAGTTGTTGGTGATAGATAAGCAGCACCAAGATTATGAGCTTCATGTCTCGGAGGTATTTACACTCATTGAGTCGGGGCGTGTTGACGCCGCCGCACCCTTTGCCCTTAAGGCCGAACATGAGGCGGAACAACTCACTCATGAACTGGAAGCCTTGCTTATCGAGGTGGAAAGATTTACAGCGCAGTCGATGCAAACGGTGAAGGTACATGAGCAGGAGGCCATCATAGGCATGATAGGTATTGCTGTTATTAGTCTCACCCTCGGTATTGCTATCGGCGGCTGGATTAGTCGCGGGATTAAACGCTCACTTGATAATACCGGTCAAACCATTCGTGAAATAGCCGAAAACAATGACTTAACCCTGAAACTGGATGAGAGCAAGGACGAGCTCGGTGAGATGGCCGTACACTTCAATCAGATGATGAGGCATATGTCGGTGACATTGAGCGAGGTTGCCTCTGCTGTCAACCATTTGGCGGCGGCCTCGGAAGAGTTGTCGACGGTGACGGATCAGGCCCACAGTGGCGTAGTGGCGCAAAAACATGAGACTGACCAGGTTGCAGCGGCCATGACGCAGATGACGGCCTCCATGCATGAGGTGGCAAACAATGCCACCGATGCGGCTGAATCGGTTACCAGTGCAATCTCCCAATCCAACGATGGCAACCAGGTGGTGGAAAAGACGGTCCAGGCCATCAACGGTCTGGCGGGAGAGGTGGAGAAGGCCTCGGCGGTTATTGATGAATTGGCAACCAACAGCCAGGATATTGGTTCGGTGCTGGATGTGATTAAGGGTATTGCCGAACAGACCAATCTATTGGCACTGAACGCTGCCATCGAGGCTGCCCGCGCCGGCGAACAAGGACGTGGTTTTGCCGTTGTTGCCGATGAGGTGCGTACCCTGGCACAACGCACGCAGGAGTCCACTGATCAGATTCAGACCACTATAGAGAACTTGCAGAGCCGTGCAACACATGCGGTAGCTGTCATGGCTGAAGGGCAGAAAATTGCCGAAGAAGGCGTTAGTCAGGCCGGTGAAGCAGGCGCGTCTTTTGCTGGTGTTGCCACTGCTGTGACAAGTATTGGTGACATGACGCATCAGATCGCCAGTGCGTCTGAGCAGCAAAGCGCAGTATCTGAAGAGATAAATCGTAGCATTGTTAATATTAGCGAGGCCGCGAATGATATGAGTCAGGGGGCGGAACACACGGCCAAGTCCAGTGCTGATATTGCCCAACTGGCCACCGAGTTGCAGGGTTCGGTAGCGCGGTTTAGATTTTGATGCTTATCCCCGTTAAAAGTGGTGCCGCGTCGTTCTGGTAGGGCTGTAATAGCCTTAGAATTGATACGAAAAACGAGTGTTGTAACTTATGTCCGTTTTATCCACGCTTTGTGCCGGACGGCTGTCGTGGGCGATATCCAGTGATAATTTAATGCCTAGATTGTTAGTCATTTTTACTGCTAGTCCGGCCTGTTCCAGGGCGCGGAAGTCGCTGATCTCACTAAGACGTGGTTGATAATAAGTAGTGCTAACTAGGCTCAACTGCTGGTTGAGTTTGTGTTTGTAGACCAGATAGAGATTAGCGCGGCTGAAGTTTTCGCTGCCGTAATCGGTTAGGCCGGGGCGTTGATCCAGCGTTTCACGCGACCAGAATGCACCGGCACCAAGATAGAGTCCCAGCCGTTCGGGTGTCTCGGCCAGGGTGAAGCGCAGACCACCACCGATCAGTCCGCGAAAAGAGAGGCGAGCGAATTCGTTTTGTTCTGCCTGGACGAAAGCCTCCCAGGCACGACTGGATTGGAATTGCATTACATGGCGAGCGTGGATAAAGGTCTTGTTGGTGTTGGTGATAGTACTGGCTGCGCCGTAGTCATACGAGGCCACGATAAAATCTGTCATCACTTCAGTGCTATTTTGGATGCGGGTGTCGAGGCCGTATTCATTCTTATCGGTGTTGCCGCGGTTGCCGCTGATGCTTAGGTCGATATTGCCGCTGAGGCCAATTTCGGCTTGGCCAACACGCATGTTTTCAATGTTGACGATAGCGCTAACACTAACGGGTAAAGACCAAAGGCCGGCTGCAAGCGCGGCGAGAATAAGTTTTGTCTGCTTCATGAATAACACCGGTGATTGCTGCAATATGTTGTAGGGCGGGGCTCCCCGTCATGTTTGACGGAGCGGTAGTTTAGGCTGTTCTCGTTCAATGCTCAAATTGAAGACAATGTTGCCCCGGGTAGTGTTTGTGCAATAGGAAATATCATTTCATATTCACACAGTGCAGGCGGCCTTGATGCTGGGCGGTTGCCATCCCTGTGCCTGAGATTCAACAGCCGCTCTTTTTTCACCGTTCAACAACAGTGTAATATCCATAGCAAACGGCCGTTGGCTAAAACTTGATGTAAGCGTAGCCCTGCATTTGCAGGTCGATAATGCGCGGATAGGCGCCAATGACTATTTTGACTTCCGCTAGAATGTCGTCCGGATTCCAGTTTTGCGATTTCATAGTCTGGCCGCACAGCTCGATGCTGACCCCAATGGCTGTCAGTTCGCGAATAATAGCCTTGTTGGGATTGCCTTTGTGTGTTTTGGTGTGATTGTTATAAGCCTCATCCGTTAACATCCAATACCCTGCCTTGCCATGAAATACGGCATTGATATGGCGCTCTTGCCGTGGAATGGTTGCTTCGTCATACACGCCGGAGAGTTTCTTTAAATACGCCAGCGGTTTGCCGACGCCATTTTTCCATTCGTCACGGTTAACTTGATAGACGACGCGGATATCCTTGCGTACTTCTATGGGAATGATTTTCTGTTGTTGCTGCGTATCTATCATCGCAGCGCTATGGGCAATAGGGGTGAAGACTGTACCTATGCTCAGTGTGAAAAGAAAAGTAATAAGTTTACGGCTTGCCATACGATCAACTCCAGGAGGTATAAAAACATCTGTGGAGAGCTTCGCCCCCAAGTGAAATAAATAATATATCTTTTTGACGCTCTATGTGGACAAGACTTGCTAAAAAAGGTTTTGTGTTATTTGCCTCCGTGGCAATTAAATAGGTTTCAGACAGTTTTAATCGTAATTCAGCTAGGGATGCCAATACCAACCAGCAGCTGAAACAGTGTCAAACTCAGGAAAACAAGAGCGGATAAAAAACCCCCACCCAGATTGATCAGGGTGGGGCTTTTTGGATTCCGGTGTGTACCGGAAGATGGCGTAGCTAGGCGGCGATGATGGGGATTACCGTTTCTGCCGCCTTCTGATATTCCTCAATCTCATTGAAGTTGAGGTAACGGTAGATTTCGTCCGCCATGGTGTCGAGGGTTTTCACTGCTTGCATGTATTCCGCTGTCGTTGGGATTTTGCCTATCTGTGCACAAACAGCAGCCAGCTCAGCCGAACCCAGGTACACATTGGCATCTTTGCCCAGGCGGTTGGGGAAGTTACGGGTAGACGTCGACATCACAGTTGAGCCATCAGCGACACGGGCCTGATTGCCCATGCACAGCGAGCAGCCGGGCATCTCGGTGCGGGCACCGGCCTTGCCGAAAATGCTGTAGTAGCCCTCTTCGGTAAGCTGGTGGGCGTCCATTTTGGTCGGTGGCGCAATCCACAAACGCGTTGGCACCGAACCACCAAAGCTCTCCAGTACCTTGCCGGCGGCGCGGTAGTGACCGATGTTGGTCATACAGCTGCCGATGAAGACTTCGTCGATTTTGGTGCCGGCCACTTCAGACAGCAGCTTGACGTCGTCAGGGTCGTTGGGACAGGCGACGATAGGCTCTTTAATTTCATTGAGGTCGATCTCGATGATCTCGGCGTATTCGGCGTCGGCATCGGCGTCCAGCAATTCCGGCTTGGCCAGCCACGCCGCCATCGCCTCAATGCGACGGCTGAGGCTACGTTTGTCTTGGTAACCGTTGGCAATCATCCACTTCAGCAAGGTGATGTTGGATTTCAGGAACTCGATGATCGGCTCCTTGCCCAGCTTGACGGTACAGCCGTTGGCGGAACGTTCGGCTGAGGCGTCGGACAGTTCAAAGGCCTGTTCCACTTTCAGATGCTCCAGGCCTTCGATCTCCAGCACACGACCGGAGAAGACGTTTTTCTTGCCGGCCTTTTCAACGGTCAGCAGACCCTTTTGAATGGCCGCGTAAGGGATGGCGTTGACCAGGTCACGCAGGGTGACGCCGGGCTGCATCTCGCCTTTGAAACGCACCAGCACCGACTCAGGCATATCCAGGGGCATTACGCCCAGTGCAGCAGCGAAGGCCACCAGCCCGGAACCAGCCGGGAAGCTGATGCCGATCGGGAAGCGGGTGTGCGAGTCACCGCCGGTGCCGACGGTGTCGGGCAGGATCATACGGTTGAGCCAGGAGTGGATTACGCCGTCGCCGGGACGCAGGCTGACACCACCGCGGTTTTGGATGAAGTCTGGCAGGTCGTGTTGCAATTTAATATCGACAGGCTTGGGATAGGCCGCGGTGTGACAAAAAGACTGCATCACCAGGTCGGCGGAAAAACCCAGGCAGGCCAATTCTTTCAGTTCGTCGCGGGTCATGGCGCCAGTGGTGTCCTGTGAGCCGACGGTGGCCATGCGTGGTTCGCAGTAGCTGCCGGGGCGAACGCCGGTTACACCGCAGGCCTTGCCAACCATCTTCTGCGCCAGTGTGTAACCCTTGCCGCTGTCGGCCGGGGCTTCGGGGCGCAGGAAGGTGGTGGAGTGTTCCAGGCCCAGCGCTTCGCGGGTCTTGTCGGTCAGCGAGCGACCGATGATCAGCGGGATACGGCCGCCAGCCTGGACTTCGTCGGCCATGGTGGAGGGTTTTAGGTTGAACTTGGAGATCACCTCACCGGTTACGTTTTCGATCACGCCGTCATAAGGTTTGATGGTGATGACATCACCCATGCTGAGTTTAGATACGTCACACTCGATCGGCAGACAGCCGGAGTCTTCGGCGGTGTTGAAGAAGATCGGTGCGATTTTGCTGCCCAGCACTACGCCGCCCTGACGCTTGTTTGGTACGAAAGGAATATCGTTACCCATGTGCCAAAGTACTGAATTGATGGCGGACTTGCGCGAAGAACCAGTGCCCACCACGTCACCGACGTAGGCTAACGGGTAGCCTTTTTGCTTTAGGGCTTCGATTTTTTCCAGTGCCTCGGGCATCTTGCTGACCAGCATGGCCTTGGCGTGCAATGGGATGTCTGGGCGGCTCCAGGCTTCAGAGGCAGGGGACAGGTCATCGGTGTTGGTTTCACCTGCCACCTTGAAGACGACGACCTTAATCTCTTTGGCGAGTTCGGGTTTGTTGGTAAACCATTCGGCATTGGCCCAGGCGTCGGCGACTTGGCGGGCGAACTTATTACCGGCTTTAGCCAAATCTATGACATCGTTATAGGCATCAAACATCAACAGGGTTTTGGACAGGGCTGCCACGGCCACAGGGGCCAGTTCGGCATTTTCCAGCAGCTCTATCAGGGGCAGAATGTTGTAACCACCCAACATAGTGCCGAGTAGCTTGGCTGCGTGTTTGTCGTCGATCAGAGGTGAAGCAGCTTCGCCCTTGCTAATGGCGGCCAGGAAGGCGGCTTTAACATAGGCCGCATCGTCAACACCAGCAGGAACGCGGTGAGTGAACAGCTCAATCAAGGTTTCTGCTTCACCGGCCGGTGGGTTTTTTAGTAACTCAATCAGGGCAACTGTTTGCTGTGCATCGAGTGCCAGGGGCGGCAGGCCCTCGCTGGCGCGTTGCTCTACGTGTTGACGATAGGCTTCTAACACTTAAACACCTCTTTGATGTAGGAACTTTAAAATTATGAGTTGAACGATTTTAGCGCATTTAGCGTTAAAACAGTAATTTGGCGTTGTCCAGGCGGCGGTTATTTGTTCTCTCCTGAGCTGACTTTGAGCAGGATTTTGTCCAATAAACGGGTCGATAGCAGACGCCGGGCATAGCCAAACAGATAGGTCGGAACAGTGACGTAATAGCGCGCTTTGGGGCGGGGGGATTCCAGTGCATGGATCAGCTTTTTTAGCACCGCCTCGGGCGGTAAAGTGAAGGGTTGGGCATGGCCCCGTTTGGCCAGGCGTGTCTCTACACCACGGTAATAATCTCGATGGGCGCTGTTTTCACGGTCGATATTCTGTTTGAACATGGCGTAGGCATTGGCGCGAAAGCTACTCTCAATGGGGCCGGGCTCGATCAGAGAGACATGGATGCCTGTACCATACAACTCTAGTCTTAATGTGTCACTCAGGCCTTCCAGGGCAAACTTGCTGGCATTGTAGGCGCCACGATAGGGCAGCGCTGCCAGCCCCAACACCGAGCTATTCTGGATGATGCGGCCATAACCCTGGTTCCGCATTAGCGGAATCACAAGATTGCTCAGTTCGTGGCTGCCAAACAGGTTGGTTTCGAACTGTTGCCGCAACACCTCGCGGCTCAGGTCTTCCACCGCGCCGGGCTGGCCGTAGGCGCCATTGTTAAACAGGGCAAATAATTCGCCACCGGTGTGTGTCAGGACAGTCTCAACGGCAGCAGAAATTGAGCTGGAATCACTCAAATCAAGTAAAACACTTTCAAATCCCTGCTTTTTTAATTTTTGCACATCTTCAGTCCGGCGGGCAGTGGCAAATACCCGATAACCCCGTTGTTGCAATCCTGTTGCAGCACAAAGACCTATGCCACTGGAGCAGCCGCTGATCAGGATGGACTTTGTTTTTTTCATTGTGGAAAAGACCTGCTAAAGGTAGTGGTTTTGGGGACGCTAAATTGTAGTAAGAATTGGGCCAAGGAGGTTATGCAATGGATTGTATGTGTTTATTAACGGATTCTAACAGCTACAGAGGCAGGCCAGTGCCATGAAGGATAAATCTATAACGCCCACAAGCCAAGAGCGGGTCATGCGGGAGAACGATTTTATCGTCTCCAAAACGGATCTTTCCGGGAAAATTATCTACGGCAATCGTATTTTCATAGAGTTTGCTGGTTACTCGGAAAAAGAACTGCTTGGCGCCCAGCACAATGTTGTTCGTCATCCGGATATGCCACGGGCGGCCTTTAATCTGGCGTGGGATCTGATCAAGTCAAAACAAGAGTTTTTTGGCTTTGTGAAGAACATGGCCAGTGATGGTTCGTTTTATTGGGTCTTTACCCATATCACCCCATCATACAATCGTGATGGCAAGGTAATCGGTTATCTGTCGGTGCGGCGCAAACCCAATAGCAGCGTTCTTGCTACAGTGGCTGGTTTATATAAACAAATGTTGGATATTGAAAAGAATGCCGGGCCTAGAAATGCAATAGAGGCTTCGACTAAGTTTTTGCTGGATTTTCTTGCTGAAAAAGGGACTTCGTATGAAGAACTGGTTCTCGCTCTCCAAGGGTAGGGTGCTACTGATATCGTCTGTCTTTGTGGTAGCGACGGCGCTTTATTATAACCTGGTACATATGTTTGATTGGGTGGTAACTGCGCTGGCTGCCTTGCTGGTGGTTTATTCCATACTGGCGTGGCGTTTTGGCGGTGCTTCAAGTGAGGACGCATTGCTTGATCGCATCAACCTGGTGCTGCGCGAGGTCTCTTCAGGTGAGTTTAATAGCCGGGTCGTTCATATAGAACGTGATGACAAACTCGGTCAGGTAGCTTGGCATATTAATGACGCACTTGATCAGCTGGAAACCTTTTTTCGTGAGGTGCAGACCTCGTTTGATTATGTCAGCCAGGGTAAATATTTTCGCCGCCCGATTTCTGCTGGCCTGCATGGTGACCTGAAAAGAGTTATGGCGCAGTTGAATAGTTCCCTGGACACTATCAGTGATAGTCAGAAACACAGTGGCAAGAATGAGATGCTGAGTCGCCTGGGTTATCTCAATACTGAAAACCTGTTGCGTAATCTCAAAAATGCCCAGGGTGATTTGGCCGAGGTGAATGGCCAGATGGAAGGGGTGCAGGGTATGGCCCAAAATACCGCCGAGCACGCTGGGCAGAGTAGCGAGCAGATTGGTAACGTGTTGCATAATCTGGGTGAGTTGACGAGTATTGTAGACGCTACTGACAGTTCAATTGCTGCCCTGAGTGAGAGAACCGGTGAGATATCAAGTGTAATCAAAGTGATTACCGATATTGCCGAACAAACAAATTTGCTGGCCTTAAATGCAGCAATAGAGGCAGCCCGTGCCGGTGAGCAGGGACGCGGATTTGCGGTAGTGGCAGATGAAGTGCGCACCCTGGCGGAAAATACCAAAAAAGCGACCAAGGAGATTGCCCCCGTTATCGAGGCGTTCAGTGCCGAGGCCGAAGTAATGTTGAAGAACGCCGGTTCAATGAAACAGATTACCGATGATTCATCTGAGGTCATAGGCAGCTTTGAGGCGGATCTTTCCGAGTTTGCAGCCTCAGCGCAGGAGTCTGCTGTGCAGCTGACCCAGGCCAGAGACCGGGCCTTTGCGACGCTGATAAAACTGGATCACGTTATCTTTAAACAGAATAGTTATCGCTCTCTTGAGCTGGGTGTAGATTCGGCTGAAGGTCAGGCGGCATCTGTTGATCATCATGGTTGCCGTTTGGGTAAGTGGTATGACGGTGATGAGTGTCATGCGCAATTTGGGACAATGCCTTCTTATCCTGTGTTGGAACCACCGCATGCCCGTGTCCATGATGGCGCCCATGCCGTGCTGCGTATTCTTCAGACTGACTGGGTCAATAATAATGACTCGATGAACGAGATAGTCACAATCTTTGAAGATATTGAGGCGGCCAGTGGTGAGGTGATGGATTTGACGCAGAGTCTGGTGGAGGAAAAGATTTCGGGTCGTTACTAGAAGCCGAACCCGACAGCCTGCTAGGCTAAAATCACCGCAACAATCCCTGTAATAAATATCCCGTCAAATGTTCCGGCGCCGCCAATGGCTGCGACCGGTGTTCCCATTCGGCGTATATCTTTTAGTCTCAGCAGGTCCGCGCCAATCAAAACCCCCAGCGTGCCTCCGATGTAAGCCAGTGGTGCGCTCAGTTCTGTATTAATCAGTAAGGCAGCGGCAGCGGCTATTAAGGGCGCAACCAAAAATGGCATGCCAATACCTATGCCTGGGATTGGCCGACTGCTGAAATAGCTGGTGGCGCTGACGAGGGTGATGGCTAGCAGGACATCCAGTATTGGCAGTGGATTGTTGAGTAATAAAAAGAGGCTGAAAATGATTGGCACCATACAGCCACCGACATTCATGGCGATTGTGGTCTGGCCGGTAAAGGCGGGCATGTTATGGCGTAGTAGGCTCAATAAGGGTGGAAGCACAACCGGGTCTACGGGTTGTTCGGCGTCTATTTTGAACAGCGGCAAATTAACGAGGCTGCCGCTGACAGATATCAGTAACAGAGTCACTGCAGAGCCAGGAGAGAGCCCTAGCTTTGCCAGGGTGATGCTGATCAGCCCGAGTTGGATAAGGGTGAGTAATAGGCCGAGTAAAAATATCAGTGCAGTAAGAACGAGTGGCGAAAATGGCATCAGGTGGTGATCGCACGTGCCAGTAATGGCGCCAGTTGAATGACATTGCTGTGATGGTCAATGCTGTCGGTGCTCCAGATGTGATTGATGCAGGCGTTGGTCAGTATCTGCTCGGCGTCATTGGCGAACAGCGGGTGGGTAATAAGGCAACTGACCGTCTGCGCACCGGCTTGGTGCAGAACCTTGGCCGCCTGGGCGATGGTGCGTCCGGTACTGGCAATATCGTCAACGATAACAACAACGCCCCCCTTAAAATCCATTTCAGGCAGCATGATTTCAACACTGCGATCACCATGCCGTTGTTTGCCGGCTATTTTCCATTCAAGGCCGGTATGTTCCGCGATGTGTCTAACCCATTGCTCAGACTCACTGTCGGGGCCAAGCAGCAGGGGTGGGTTTGGTCGCTGGGCCAGAAACTCAGACATAAGACTGGTGGCTGACAAACTGATTGCCTCGGTATTGACGATGACCTGGTTTAAATTGTTGATACGGTGCAGGTGAGGGTCGACGGTGATGAGCCGGTCAAACAGTTGTCCCAGCCACTGGCCGATGACCTTTTGACTGATTGCCTCGCCTGGGTTAAAGGCGATGTCCTGACGCATGTAGCAGAGGTAGGGGGCCACCAGGGTGATGTGCCCTACGCCTTGTTGCCGGGCCACTTCGCAAGCTAGAAGAAGTTCGACCAGTTTGTCGTTGGGGTGATTTAGGCTGCGACAAAAGATGATTTCATCCGCCAGTATTTCTGGTAGGGTGACCTTGCTTTCGCCGTCAGGAAAGTGGTGAACGGCGGCCTCAAGGTATTCAAGCCCCAGTTCATGGGCCAGTCTTTTACCCTGCTGCTGATAATCTTTGAAACCGATCAGTTGCATGCTTAGAACTCCACATAGGCCTTGGGTAGTTGATCAGCATTGCCGATGCTGTAACCACTGCCATGTTCGCTGGTCAGGCGCCGGGCAAATTCATAATCACTCTTGAACTCAGCATGGACACGATACAGTGGCTCACCTTTTTTTACCGTGTCACCGAGTTTTTTCAGTAGATCAACACCTGCAGCTTTATCCATTGGCGCACCGGCAAAGCGGGCAATTTTTGCCATCTGATGATTGTTAATATCGATAATGGCGCCACTGGTGTCGGCGCAAACCTCAAACACCAATTGTCCCGGCTCCGCTTGCGTGGCTTGTCTGCCCTGACTGTCGATAATGTCGTTCATCTTCGCCAACGCCCGACCGGATTCGAGAATGTCACGGGCGATGGCGTAGCCCTGGCCGCCGCGAACATCGGGGTCGAATTCCAATACCCGTCCGGCCAGGCGTAGTGATTTTTGCAATAGATCATCGGGGGCTTCCGGGTCGTTGTTGAGCACCTGCATCACATCGCGCGCCTCCAGTACTGGGCCGATGCCGTGGCCTATCGGTTGACGACCATCAGTGATGACCACTTCGATATGGATATTTATAGAGTCACCGACAAATTCAAAAAGCTTTCTCAGGGCCAGTGCCTCGCGCATGTGGCGCACCTTGGCGGTCGGCCCGACAGGAATATCCAGTAGCAGGTGGGTTGAACCAGCAGCCAGTTTTTTCGACAAAATCGACGCCACCATCTGCCCCTGTGAGTCTATGCTCAGGGGGCGTTCCACCGAGATCAACACATCATCGACAGGCGCCAGGTTGGCGGTGCCACCCCAACTGATGCAGCCGCGCTGATGGCGGATGATGTGGTGCAGTTTGTCCGGTGACAACTCCACCTGGGCCAGCACTTCCATGGTGTCGGCAGTGCCGGCCGGTGAGGTGATGGCGCGGCTGGAGGTCTTGGGAATCAGCATGCCGTGGGCAGCGATGATGGGCACCACCAGCATCGAGGTGCGGTTGCCGGGAATGCCGCCGATGCAGTGTTTGTCCACCACCTGCGGTTCATGCCAGTTGAGACGGGTGCCGGTCTCGGTCATGGCTTGGGTTAGGTAAAGTACCTCGTCTCGATCCAGCCCGGTTTGACCCGAGGCCACCAGAAAGGCGGCCAGTTCCATCTTGGAGAATCGATGCTCGGCAATGTCGCGGGCAATGTCACGAAACTGTGTTTCGTCAAGACGTTTGCCAGCGATCTTGTGACGCACCCACTCCATTGAAGCCGGCGGTTCGGCATGGGCGACACAGACCAGGGTGCCTTCGCCCTGCTGCATTTGTGTAAAGGCTTGTTCAGATAGTCCCAGCTCACCGGGGGCGACGATGTTGTCATCATCGACCACGTTAATCATGGCCAGGATGGTATTGCCGTTAGCGCTGATTTCGATCTTGGACAGGGCCTGGAAACCCTCGGCACGATAGGTTTCGCATTGGCGATTCAGGTAGGCAACATTTTCACGATAGGTGTCCACCGCAATGCTGCGCAGTTTGAGTTGACCACAGCCTTTGTCAGGTCGTTTGCCCATACCTATAAATTAGCACATGACAGGCTTAAATAGGATTTGTATTAGCATCGCTTTTACCTTGTTTTTGTTCCTGTTGCTGCAAGGCCCACATCTGGGCATAGGCATCGCCTTTATCCAATAGTTGTCTATGTGTGCCGTGTTCGATGATTTGACCTCGATCCATTACCAGGATCTTGTCTGCATCGACGATGGTGGAGAGGCGGTGGGCGATCACCAAGGTGGTATGGTTTTGCGCCACCTCGTGCAGCTCTTTGAGGATGGCTTGTTCCGATTTTGAATCCAGCGCCGAGGTGGCTTCATCGAAGATTAGGATCTTGGGATCCTTTAGCACTGTACGAGCGATGGCGATGCGCTGTTTTTCACCGCCCGAGAGTTTCAGGCCGCGTTCGCCTACGGTGGTTTCATAGCCTTCGGGCAGTGAAATGATAAAGTCGTGAATATGGGCTGTTTGGGCGGCATGAATGATCTCTGCCTCGCTGGCATCGGGGTGGCCGTAGGCGATGTTGTACATGATGCTGTTGTTGAATAAGACGGTGTCCTGCGGCACGATGCCAATGGCGGCGCGCAGGCTTTTTTGTGTCACTTCACGAATGTCCTGCTCGTCGATGAGAATGCGGCCGGTATTGATTTCGTAGAAGCGAAACAGCAGCCGCGACAGGGTCGATTTACCAGCGCCGCTGTGGCCCACCACAGCCACCTTCTTGCCGGCCGGAATTTCAAAGCTGACATCATGCAGGATTTGTCGATTATCGTTGTAACCGAAATTCACATTTTCAAACCTCACCACTCCGTTGCTGGTCTCAAGGCGTTTGGCATCGGGTTTGTCTTGCACGTCCGGATTGTTGCGCAACAGGTTGAACATCTTCTCCATGTCGGCCAGTGAGTGTTTGATCTCGCGATAGACAAAACCGAGAAAATTGAGTGGCATGAATAGCTGCAACAGATAGGCGTTGATCAGCACCAGGTCGCCAATGGTCAGCTCGCCCTTGACCACGCCGTCGCTGGCGAGGATTAACAATAGGGTAATACCGATGGCGATGATGCCACTCTGGCCAAAATTTAGCAGGCTGAGGGAGGTCTGATTTTTGATCGCCGCCGTTTGCCACTTTTCCAGGTTGGCGTCGTAACGTTTGGCTTCATAGTCTTCATTGCAAAAATACTTCACCGTTTCGTAGTTCAGCAATGAATCAATGGCGCGGGTATTGGCCTTGGAGTCCAGGTCGTTCATGGTGCGGCGAAAGCTCATCCGCCACTCGGTGACGATCAGCGAGAAGGCGACATAGAAGGCAATACTGGCAAAGGTGATAATGGCAAACCAGGCATCGTAGTTGATGTAGAGGATCACAGTGACCAGGCCGATTTCGAACAGGGTTGGCAGTATGTTGAAGAGCATAAAATTGAGTAGGAAGCTGATGCCGCGGCTGCCGCGCTCGATGTCACGCGAGACGCCGCCGGTTTGACGTTCAAGATGAAAACGCAGCGACAGGCCGTGCAGGTGTTTAAAAACTTGCAGGGCGACACTGCGGATTGAACTCTGTGTCACCTTGGCAAAAATAGCATCGCGTAATTCGGCAAAGGCTGAACTGGTCAATCGTAGCGCACCGTAGCCAATCAGCAGCGCCAGCGGCAGGGTAAGGATGATATCGGTGGCCGAGAGCTGGTCGACTATGTCCTTTAGAAACCAGGGCATGGCCACAATTGCCGCCTTGGCCATTACCAGGCAGAGCAGTGCGGCCATTACGCGTGGCTTGTGTTTCCATAGAAAGGGCAGCAGGCTGCGAATGGTTTGCCAGTCGTTGCGAGGGCCGGTTGGGGCGGTGTGTGCGAAACTGCGCATGGGGTTTGCCTTTGAGAGGGGTTGTCTCAAAACTATCAGACACTTGCGGCAAAAGCCACGCTTGCGCTAAAGCATCTAAGGCCATGCTATAATCGCCCGCATTTTCTAGATTTAACTGGGCGCCCGGAAGCGAAACAATGCCAATTTACGAATACCGCTGTGAATCCTGCGGCCATCAGCTGGAAGCTATGCAGAAAATGAGCGACCCACTGCTGAGTGAGTGTCCCCAGTGTCATGAAGAAAGACTGACGAAGTTAATGTCGGCTGGCGGTTTTCGAATGAAATCCAGTAGCACAGCTGCGGCTTGTCCGGTGACGGGTGATTTGCCGACATGTGGCAGTGGTGGCTGCCCGGCCCGAGGTTAGTCTCTGCTTGCCCATAAAGCGCCAAAAAACGTAGAATTGCCTGCTTTTTGCGACCCTGTCGCACTGCATAACAAGAAACATAGAAGGAACAGAACAATGCGTAGCCACTATTGTGGACAAGTCACTGAGACCCTGGTGGATCAGGAAGTAGAAGTGTGTGGTTGGGTTCATCGTCGTCGTGATCATGGCGGTGTGATCTTCATCGATCTGCGTGATCGTGATGGCATTGTTCAGGTGGTTTTTGACCCTGATAGTCCTGCGAATTTTGAAATTGCCGAACGTGTCCGCAATGAATTTGTGCTGCGTTGTAAAGGTAAGGTGCGCGCCCGTCCTGAGGGTACTGTAAACACCAACATGACTACCGGTCAGATCGAAGTTTTTGGGACAGATATTGAGATCCTCAACCGTTCCGAGCCGCCACCGTTCCAGATCGAAGACGCTACCGACGCCTCTGAAGAGGTGCGCCTGAAATATCGTTACCTCGACCTGCGTCGTCCCGAGATGCAGCAGCGTATGCGTATCCGTGGCCAGGTGACGCGTCACCTGCGCAACTTCCTCGATGAGCGTGGTTTCCTCGAAATCGAAACACCGTTTCTGACCAAGGCCACGCCAGAAGGCGCACGTGATTATGTCGTGCCTAGCCGCACCCATGAGGGCAAGTTCTTCGCCCTGCCGCAGTCGCCACAGCTGTTCAAACAGTTGCTGATGGTGAGTGGTTTTGATCGCTACTATCAAGTAGCACGTTGTTTTCGTGATGAAGATCTGCGTGCCGACCGCCAGCCAGAATTCACCCAGCTCGACATCGAGGCCTCATTCATCTCAGAAGAGCAGATCACCAATCTGATGGAAGACATGTTCCGCGACATCTTTACCCATGTGTTAGAAGTGCCGCTGCCACATGAATTCCCACGTATGACCTATGCCGAGGCGATAGAACGCTTCGGTTCTGATAAACCCGATCTGCGTATCCCGCTGGAACTGATTAGCATCACCGATCTGATGAAAGAAGTGGAGTTCAAGGTCTTCTCTGGCCCTGCCAACGATCCCAAGGGTCGCATCGCTGCCATGCGTCTGCCCAAGGGTGGTGAACTGAGCCGCAAAGAGATCGACGACTACACCAAGTTCGTCAGCATCTACGGTGCCAAAGGTCTGGCCTATATCAAGGTCAACGAACTGGCCAAGGGCCGCGAAGGCCTGCAATCACCGATCCTGAAATTTCTGCCTGATGACGTCATCGACGGCATCATGAAGCGCGTAGGTGCAGAAGACGGCGATCTGGTCTTCTTCGGTGCTGACAAGGCCAAGATTGTGAATGAGTCACTCGGCGCGTTGCGTGTCAAGGTCGGCCATGACCGTGGTCTGTGTGAACATGGCTGGAAACCGCTGTGGGTAGTGGATTTCCCAATGTTCGAATTTGATGAAAAAGAAAACCGCTTCCAGGCCCTACACCACCCCTTCACCGCGCCTACCGGTACGGTTGAACAAGTGGCGGCCGATCCTGAAAATGCCCTGTCTCGCGCCTACGATCTGGTATTAAACGGCACCGAAGTGGGTGGTGGTTCTATCCGTATCCACAGTCCAGGGATGCAAGAAGAAGTACTCAAACTGCTGGGTATCGACGAAGCCGAAGCCAAAGACAAGTTTGGCTTTCTGCTTGATGCCCTGGCCTATGGTTGCCCGCCCCATGGCGGTGTCGCCTTTGGTCTTGATCGTCTGGTGATGTTGATGACCGGTGCCGAATCCATTCGTGACGTGATGGCATTCCCTAAAACGCAGTCTGCGGGATGTCCGTTGACCTCAGCACCGACTGAGATTAGTGCGACTCATCTGCGTGAACTGAGTCTGCGTCAGCGACAGCCAGTGGCAAAAGAGGCCGGATAAAAACACCATGTAGATTGGGGTGTAATCAACAGGTTTAGTCGCTTGCACACCCTAATCGATGGTTTTGCGGTACATTGTGTTTGTTGGAATTAACACGGTAAGGCAGCAATGAATCAAACCAATCTAGCTATTCAACAGTTTTCGGACATCAATGATGATGATTGTCTGGCACGCATCCAGGCCGCCAAGGCCGCCCTGGGTGATAGGCTGTTGATCCTTGGTCATCACTATCAGCGTGAAGAGGTGTTTATCCACGCCGATGTTGTCGGTGATTCCCTCAAACTGTCACGCGTGGCCGCCGCCTCCAAGGCTGAGTACATCGTCTTTTGCGGAGTGCACTTTATGGCCGAAGTGGCCGACGTTTTGTCACGTCCTGATCAGGTTGCTATTCTGCCCGATCTGGCCGCCGGTTGTTCCATGGCCGACATGGCCAACCTGGCCAAGGTCGAGCGAGCCTGGCGTGAGCTGAGCGAAGTCATTGATGCGGATGAATGTGTTACCCCGGTGACCTACATTAACTCCGCCGCTGATTTGAAATCATTCTGTGGTGAGCATGGCGGCATTGTCTGCACCTCTACCAATGCGAAACATGTGCTGGAATGGTCCTTCAATCAGCGCGAAAAAATTCTGTTTTTTCCTGACCAACACCTGGGTCGCAACACCGCCTATAAGATGGGTATCCCTTTAGAAGAAATGGTGGTGTGGGATTTTGATTTGCCCATGGGTGGTTTGACGGTAGAACAGATCAAGAACGCCAGAATGATCTTGTGGAAGGGTTTTTGCTCCGTGCATCAGATGTTTAAACCGGACCACATTGATGCGTTCAAAGCGAAGTTTCCTGACGGTAAGATTATCTCTCACCCCGAATCATCGTTTGAGGTGTGCCAGAAATCTGATTATGTAGGTTCAACTGAATATATTATCAATGTCATTAATAACTCGCCTGATGGTTCACGCTGGATGGTGGGTACGGAACTGAACTTGGTTAAGCGTCTTGCTGAGCAGAATCGCGCCCGCGGTACACATGTGCATTTTATGTCGCCGACCATCTGCATGTGCTCGACTATGTTTCGGATTGATCCGCAGCATTTGTTGTGGACCCTGGAAAATCTGCTTGAGGGTAAGGTGGTAAATCAAGTGCAGGTGCCTGGGCGGGTTGCTGAACAGGCACGGTTGGCGTTGCAGCGGATGTTGGGTTTGAATATTTGATTATGAGGCATGGCGGTGGCGATGCTTGATATTGACGTGGGTTTTCGCATTCCTGCAGCAGATTCATGTCTTTTGAACGCCCCAAAAAGCTACCCGCGGCCGGTTCATTCTAAACCCAATAGATAACAGATATTGAACGCAAGGTTTTGATCCTCGCTCCTACTTGCTCGGTCTGAACTGCCTATGTGGGGTGTCGCACTAAAACTGATCTACGGCTGCACAATTGTGGTGCGCGCATGCCGTAATAGGGTAGTTTGATAGTCAAAAAAAGCATGTAAGTACTTGTGAATTCAATAAATATAACAATTGGCATGGTTGATGCTAATACAGTTTGCGGATTGCATTTTTGTTACATTAACTAGGGAGTTCATTCATGACAAATTCAAAGTCCATCAAGGCAATTATGCTGGGTACTGCGGCAACAGCATCAATTTTTATCAGCAGCGCAGCATTGGCCGAAGTAACTGCGAACGCCAGCGCGCTTTCTAATTATATTTTCCGTGGCACTACGTATTCAGGGGATAGCGCTGCTGTTCAGGGCGGTATCGACTGGAGCAACGATTCCGGTATTTATGCTGGTGCGTGGACATCTACGCTGGGCGCTTCAGGTCTCGGTGGTAGCGAGACAGATTTTTATGCCGGTTTTGCCGGTGAGGCGGGCGATGTTGGTTATGATCTGGGTGTGTTGACCTATCAGTACACATCCTTTCCAAATACCAATTACACAGAAGCCTATGTTTCCGGCAGCCTCGGTGCCTTTACAGTTGGCTTGAACTACACAGTTGATGCGGGTGCGGCCAACAAAGATAAGGCGTTTGATCAGGGCGATATATATATGTTTGCGGGTGCAGATTTTGCCGCAGGCGCCGTGGATGTTAGCTTGTATGCTGGTCGCTACGACTTCACGAATGATGGCAAACTTGGTAATGGTGACATTAGCTATAATCATGTTGGTGCCAGTGTCAGCAAAGATGGCTTCAGTTTTGCCGTTGACAAGAGCGATGTCAAAGAGGCTAACGGCGCGGTGGGTAGTTTATCTGATAATATGAATGCAGTACGCTTCACAGTGAGTTATGGCCTTGATTTCAACCTGATGTAAGCGATAGGTTGGTAAGTTAATTAAGTCTTAACTGAAATAGCCGCCCCTGAAACTATCAGGGGTGGCTATTTTTTTATGGGACCAAGTTTTACATTGAAATTATGGTTAGACCGGTATTTATAGATTCTAACGCTGTCTTCAAATCTTCACGTAAGGTAGTGCAAGGCAAGGGGCTTGTTACAGAAGTCAACGCTTACGCACCTTGCCTACGCCCTACATAGCTACCGTGAATGCCATGAACTGTTTATGTTTCATGTTTATTTACCTCCGAAAAGAGTGATATAGATTCCGATCAGGGCCTGCGTCTGTTGTTTGTCAGAATGACAATAATTACCCGTTGGGCGACAATATCCATATCCTCATAACGTGTGTAGTTGATGCCAATGGAATCCCTGTTTATTGCCGCTGAACAATGCCTGGCGGCCAGCGAAGTCGAAGACAAACTCCGCCTCACGCAGCAACACGTTTATGCCTGGACGAACAAGCAATTGTTGCTGGATTCAACCTGCGAACCCAGGTCCATCGGTGAACCGGGTCACCCGGCCAAACCCGAACTGGTAGCACCGGGTGCGGTAGCCAAACGCGGTCTGAGTACAGAGGTAGGCCGTGCCGCATTATTGCATGCAGTCGCCCACATTGAGTTCAACGCCATCAATTTGGCCTGGGATGCGGTCTACCGTTTTCGTGGTATGCCGCGTCAGTATTATGCTGACTGGGTGCGAGTGGCGGGTGAGGAGGCGTATCACTTTCAGTTATTGCGCCAACGTCTCCATGATATGGGGTATGACTACGGTGACTTTGTGGCCCATAGCGGTCTGTGGGATATGGCGCAGAAAACTGCCTTTGATCCGATGGTGCGCATGGCCTTGGTGCCACGGGTACTGGAGGCGCGCGGCCTGGATGTGACGCCGGGGATTATGAAGCGGCTACAGGGCGTTGGTGACAAAGCCTCTGTTGCAGCTTTGGAGATAATCCTGCGTGATGAGGTAGGCCATGTGGAGATTGGTTCGCGCTGGTTCAAATATTTTTGTGATCAGCGCGGTCTGAATATGGAGCAGACCTTCATTGAATTGATTGGTCAGTATTTCGCCGGTCAGTTACGTGGACCGTTTCATCATAATGCGCGCATCAAGGCGGGGTTTAGTGAGGCCGAGTTGCGGGCGCTTGAAGCCCTTGGAGGGGAGGCGTAGTATCAAATAACTCATATAGGGAAAGACATTGGTGGCGCAGACTCAATTCCTACAACGTCAAGACCTGCAAACACTGGTCGATGTGTTGGTTGTCGAGGGTTATCGCTGTCTTGCTCCCCAGGTGCGTGATGGTGCCATTGTCTATGATGTACTTACTGATGTTTCTCAGCTCCCGGTGGGTGTGCATGATCAGCAGACCCCAGGCAAATACCATTTAAATCATTCTCAAAGTCAGCGCATTTTTGCCTGGGCCAATGGGCCGCAGGCGCTCAAGCCGTTGCTGTTCAGTGCTCGTGAGGTATTGTGGTCGGCCGAACGTGATGCCGAGGGCAAGATACACTTTGTGCAAGCCAAACCGGTGCTGCAAAAAACAGCGGTGATAGGTGTGCGCAGTTGCGACCTGGCAGCGATGCGGATCCAGGATCAGGTCTTTCTCGAACAGCAATATCAGGATGAAAACTATCGGGCCCGGCGTGGGGCGTTGTTTACCGTGGCGGTGAATTGTAGTCATCCAGCCGAGACCTGCTTTTGTGCCTCCACGGGAGACGGGCCGGTAGCCAAGTCTGGTTATGATCTGCTGCTGACTGAGTTGGATGACGGTTTTTTGATTACAGCGGACTCAGATGCGGGGCAACAGATCACCGCTCAGTTGCCACTGGATCAGGCCAGTGATCAGCAACATTTTGTTGCCGGTGAGCAGGCCCTGTGCGCAGTGCAGATACAAACACGCAAACTGCCGCAAGCGGGTTTGGCCGACAAGCTGTTGGCCAATCTTGACCACCCGCGATGGCAGCAGGTGGCAGAGCGTTGTCTCTCCTGCGGCAACTGCACCATGGTCTGCCCCACTTGTTTTTGTCACAAGGAAGTCGAACAACCGCAACTGGATGGTCATGCAACTGAACATCTGCGTGAATGGGATTCCTGTTTTACGCAAGGCCATAGTTATATCCATGGCGCCGTCATTCGCGATGATACCGAAAAACGTTATCGCCAATGGCTGACCCATAAACTGGCTACCTGGCTGCAACAATTCGGTAGCAGTGGTTGTGTAGGCTGTGGCCGTTGCATTAGCTGGTGTCCGGCTGCGATTGATCTGACAGAAGAGGCGAATGCAATTGCAGGGGATTCGAGTGACTAATCCCTATATGCCATTCGAGGCCGAGGTGGTGGAACGAATCCAGGAGTCGCCCACCATCTTCACCCTGCGCCTGCGTTTTATCGATGCTGAACAGCAAAAGCATTACCACTTTGAACCTGGCCAATTCAATATGGTTTATCTATACGGCGTCGGCGAGGTGGCAATCTCGATCGTCTCGGACCCGGAAGATGAACAACTATATGATCACACCATTCGAGTGGTGGGACGGGTAACGCGCGGCCTGGCACAAGTGCAGCAGGGTCAGCGTGTTGGTATCCGTGGTCCCTTTGGTCGTGGTTGGCCGTTGCAACAAGCCGAGGGCCATGATGTCTTAATCGTCACGGGCGGGCTGGGTTGTGCGCCGGTGGTGTCGGTAATCAATTACATCATTAGTCGTCGCGATCGTTTTGGTCGGTTGACCATTATGCAGGGGGTTAAACACTCGGACGACCTGTTGTGGCGCGAACGTTATGAGCTGTGGAGTCGGATGTCGGATACCCATGTCGTCATCGCCGCTGATCAGGGTGGCCAGCAGTGGCCCTGGCATATAGGGCCTGTGATCGGCATGTTTGATGAGTTGAACCTGCAACCTGGTAGAACTATTGTCATGATGTGTGGCCCTGAAGGGATGATGCATGCTGCCATCAAGCGTTTGCATGAGATGGGAGTGCCGGAAGACATGTTGTTTATGAGTATGGAACGCAACATGCACTGTGCCGTGGGACATTGTGGCCATTGCCAGTATGGCGGGCATTTTGTCTGTAAGGATGGGCCGGTATTCTCCTTTAATGAAATTAAGGCTATATTCGGCAAGAGTGGGTTTTAGCCGGTAGCGTTGGGGGCAACGATATGAATGAGTACAAATTTGAAGAAGAAGAGACCTGGAAGTTGGCGCGAGAGCTAGCCTGGGACGTTTACAGTGTGACCAGCCGTGGTGCATTTGAAAATGATTATTTGATGCGCAACAGTGTCCGTCGTGCCAGTTTTGCCATTATGGCCAACGTTGCTGAGGGTGTTGAAAAAGGTGGAACGGTGGAGTTTATTCGTTATCTTTCCAAGGCCAAAGATGAAATAGGGGAGTTACAGCAGCAGCTGGAAATAGCTCTGGAGAGTGGTTTTATCAACAGCGCGACGCTGGCACGACTGGAAATGATGCTGAAATCGCTTGGTTGTATGATTAGCGCGCTAATGACTTCGATAAATCAGGCATTCATCAGTGTTGACAGTATGAGAGTGAATTATCAAAGCAGTTAATGCATCCGCTAAAGCCAAAATAGCTGTCCACAAATTTAGTTCGTGTGACGGTTGCCAACTGGCTTTACTTAATCTGGGCGAGCCACTTTTAAGCTTGGCCGAACTGGTCGATATCGTCCACTTTGCTGAAGCAGGCCCGGTAGAACCCGATGCCAAGGTCGATATCGCTTTTATTGAAGGCAGTATTACTACACCCGATGAAATGGAGCGTATCCAGCGTGTTCGTGCCAATAGCCGTTATCTGATTACCATTGGCGCCTGCGCCACGGCAGGTGGCTTGCAAGCGCTGCGCAATCAAGCTGACGCCTCAGAATGGATGGCAGCAATCTATGCTCAGCCTGAATTTATACAAATGCTAGATACCTCAACCGCCATTGCCGATCATGTCAGGGTTGATTTTGAGTTGTGGGGTTGTCCCATTAACAGTCAGCAGATTGTGGCCGTGGTGCGGGCGCTGTTGTTTGGTGTGGCGCCGCTTCAGGAACACGATAGCCTGTGTCTGGAATGCAAACGCCAAGGCAATGTGTGTGTTTTGGTAACCGAGCAAAAGCCCTGCATGGGACCGGTGACCCAGACTGGTTGCGGTGCCCTGTGTCCCAAATTCGGACGAGATTGTTATGCCTGTTTCGGACCAAAAGAAAATGCCAATCCGGACTCATTGATGCGGCGATTCAAGGGCTTTGGTTTGTTGCCAGTCGATATTGAGCGCCGGTTTTTGTCTATCAACAACAATGCCCCGGCCTTTGCCAAGGCGGCCCAAAGAGCAAAAGAAAATCGTCATGACTGAGCGACGTGACATTTCCATTAAGGTGCCGGTGCTAGCGCGGGTTGAAGGTGAGGGGGCATTGGATATTGAGGTGCGCGGTGGCAAGGTTGAGAAATTGAATTTGCGTATCTTTGAGCCGCCACGGCTGTTTGAAAAGTTCCTCGAAGGCCGTTCCTATTACGAGATCCCCGATATTGTTGCGCGCATCTGTGGCATTTGTCCGGTGGCCTATCAGATGAGTGCCGTGCATGCCATTGAACAGGTGTTTGAGTGTGATCCCGGCCCTTGGGTTAGGGAGATGCGGCGCCTGTTTTATTGCGGTGAGTGGTTGGAGAGTCATAGCCTGCATATTCATTTATTGGCCTTGCCTGATTTTCTTGGTTTTAGCAGCGTGACTGAAATGGCAAAAAAATTTCCCGATGAGGTAAAGCGTGGCCTGGCCTTGCAGGGCGTGGGTAACGAGATTATTCGTTTGCTTGGTGGCCGTTCTGTACATCCGGTTGGTGCGCGTATCGGTGGTTTCCATAAGGCGCCTTCATTGGCGGATGCCGGAACACTATTGCAAAAGATAAATGAACAGCTGCCCAATGCCGAGGCTCTGTTGCGCTGGACAGCGGCAATTGAGTTACCAGAACGGCCGCAATCGTTCACCAGTGTTGCCGTAAGACATGCTGATGAATACCCGATGAATCATGGCCGGATTGTCTCTGATGCCGGTCATGATCTGGCCATAGATAAATTTTCCAGTCATTTCGACGAACATCAGGTGCCACATTCCACCGCGCTGCATTGCCATCTTGATGGCAAGCCCTATTTGGTCGGGCCATTGGCGCGCTTGAATCTAAATCATGAGCGGTTGCCACAGCCATTGAAAATCTTGTTAAATGATTGTGGTGTTGTTTATCCAAACCAGAATATGTTCCACAGTATCATTGCCCGGGCGGTTGAAATCTATTACGCCTTGTTCGAGGCGCAACGCATACTCGAAAATTACTGCGTGCCCGATGCTGCCTATGTTGAGGTCAGGCCTAAAGCGGGTATTGGTTATGGTTGCACTGAAGCACCACGCGGTTTGTTGTGGCACCGTTACGAGTTGAACGATTCGGGCGATGTTGTCAGCGCTAAAATAGTCCCACCCACCAGTCAGAACCAGGCACGTATCGAAGATGATTTGCGCAGTGAGCTGATGAGCTTTGGCCTGTTTCATTCTGATGCAGAGCTGCGCCATCAGGCTGAGACTGTGGTGCGTAATTACGATCCTTGTATTTCATGCGCTACCCACTTTCTTGATTTGCGTATTAAACGCGGCTGACATGTTTGCACCAGTCAGGGTGATTGGCATTGGTTCACCGTTTGGTCTGGATTGCATTGGTTGGGATTTGATTGCAGCCTTGGAACAGTCAGAAAAGCTACAAACGTATCTTGATAAGCAATTAATGCTTGTGTCACTAGATCGCCCGGGCGTAAATCTGCTGCGCTACCTTGAGGGGGCAGATTGTGTTTTTATTGTTGATGCAGTGATTGATGATAATCTTGTTATTGGCGAGGTAAAAAGTTATTCAATAGACGAAATTAAATCTGTAGAGTTGTTACAATCCGCTCACAGTTTTGGAGTACAGGAGGTCTTAAGTCTTGCCCAAAGTCTGGGCAAAATACCGCAGAATATAAAAATATTAGGGGTTTCGGTTGGCGAGAAAAATAATAAAAATATCGACTGGAGTGGAACCATTTCCGGGTTGGCAGCGTGTCTGGAGTCTGAGATCGTCTGTATTTGTGAAACATTAGTGGAGAAAAGTGTGACGTAATAGGCTTTTTCCACTGAAATCATTACAGTTTTCTAAAAAATGCGTCGATAGATGATTTACCTAGCAATAATTTTTATAGCGTGGATGATACTATGAAAATAACAATGACGAAAATTTGGGCGGCTGCGGCTTTGTTGGCCTTAATCGGTCTTGCCCAGGCGCAAAGTGGCGGTAATTCTGACACCGAAGTAAGTAGTCAGTTGATGAATGCCAATCCCTATCTTGCAGCCAGTCATAAATAATTGTATTGGTAGTATGCGTAATCCCTGCAGGCCTGTTTGTTTAGGTTTGTCCTTCTATTTCTAAAACCACTTCTGTCATTTTTATTACGCTGTCTGGATTGAGAGAGATCGACTCAATTCCCTGTTGTACCAGCCACTGAGTGATCTCCGGATAATCTGACGGTGCCTGGCCACAGATACCAATATATTTCCTTTGTCGTTTACAAGCCTCAATGGCCATTTGTATTAGTTTCAATACCGCTGGGTTGCGTTCATCAAAGCCACTGACGATGCCGGAGTCTCTATCAACCCCCAAGGTGAGTTGGGTCAGGTCATTGGAGCCAATCGAAAAGCCATCAAAGCGTTCCAGAAAGTCATCGGCTAGTAGAGCATTGGCGGGGATCTCGCACATCATATAACAATTAAGTCCGTTTTTACCTCGTGCTAGGCCCTCGTTGTCCATTAACTTGAGGACGGCATCAGCTTCGTCAACACTGCGTACAAACGGAATCATTAGGGCAATATTGTCTAACCCCATTTCTTCACGTGCATATTTCATTGCTGCGCATTCCATTGCGAAACAGTCTGCAAACGCTTGTGATGGATAACGTGAGGCGCCGCGGAAACCGATCATAGGGTTTTCCTCTTTGGGTTCGAAACGTTCACCACCAATCAACGAGGCGTATTCGTTGGATTTGAAGTCACTCATGCGCACGATGACTGGTTTGGGGTAAAAGGCGGCGGCGATGGTGCCGACCCCTTCGGCAAGACGCTGGATGTAAAAGCTTTTTGAATCGGCATAACCGGCTATGATGGGCTCGATGCGGCTGCGTGTGGCCTGGTCCATCTGTTCGTATTCAAGCAGGGCGCGCGGATGGATGCGGATGCTGTTGTTGATGAATTCCAGCCGGGCCAGGCCAACGCCGTCATTGGGCAGGCGACTGGCTTCGAATGCTAGTGACGGATTGGCAAGATTGAGCATGATGTGGGTCTTGGGTCGTGTCAGCGAACTGAGGTCGATATGCTGACTGTCGAATTTCTGCAGCCCCTCATAGACCAAGCCTTCGTCACCTTCGGCACAACAGACGGTCACTGGTTGGCCTGGGCTGATGACCTTGGTGGCATTGCCACAACCAACCACGGCAGGGATACCAAGCTCGCGGGCGACGATGGCGGCATGGCAGGTACGGCCGCCGCGATTGGTGACAATGGCGGCGGCAATTTTCATCACTGGTTCCCAGTCGGGGTCGGTGATGTCGGTGACCAGTACTTCACCAGGTTTGAGACTGTTCATGTCGACGGCCTCCATAATGACGCGGGCATTGCCGGCGGCGATCTTCTGGCCGACACTCTTGCCGCGCGCCAGCACCTTTCCGTGGCTCTGCAGGCTATATGTCTGGGTGTAGCTGGAATCGAGATTGGCTTGAACCGTTTCGGGGCGTGCCTGGACGATGAATAGCTCGCCCGTCTCTCCGTCTTTGGCCCATTCGACATCCATCGGTCGTAGCTGACCGGCCTGAGCCGAATAATGTTGCTCGATAATCACTGCCTGGCGTGCCAGTTCCAGCACTTCATCATCGCTAAGGGAAAAGCGATTGCGGTCTTCCTGTTTGACACGGACGTTGCGGGTCGATAGCCCCACCATCGGATCGCCGCTATAGATCATCTTGATCGCCTTTTCGCCCAGTTGCCGTTTGAGTATGGGGCGTTTGCCTTCGGCCAGCTTGGGTTTGTAGACATAAAACTCGTCCGGATTGACGCTGCCCTGGACGATATTTTCCCCCAGGCCATAGGCGGCGGTGATGAAGACCACATCACGAAAACCGGTCTCGGTATCGATGCTGAACATGACGCCCGAGGTGGCAAGGTCTGATCGCACCATTTTCTGTACGCCGATGGAGAGGGCTACATCCATGTGATTAAAGCCCTGGTGGACGCGATAGGCGATGGCGCGGTCGGTATATAGCGAGGCGAAGACCTGTTTACAGGTGGCTAATAAATTATGGCTGCCACGGATATTGAGATAGGTCTCTTGTTGACCGGCAAATGAGGCATTCGGTAGGTCTTCGGCAGTGGCGGAGCTGCGCACGGCGACATCGGTATGTTCGCCATATTCATCTTCTAGGGCTTGATAGGCGGCATCTATTTCATTCGCTAGTTCGGCTGGCAATTCACCGTGATTGATCCAGCTGCGAATACGGGCCCCGGTGATGGCCAGGGCCTGGGTGTCCTTTATGTCGAGTTCGTCGAGCAGTAGTCGAATACGCCCTTCCAGCTCGTTATGCTCAATATAGTGGCGGTAGGCCGCCGCGGTGGTGGCAAAACCGTTGGGTACTTTGACCCCTTTCTCGGTCAGACTGCGATACATCTCACCCAGAGAGGCATTTTTACCGCCGACTATCGGAATATGGTCAATGCAAAGGGTATTGAAGGGGCGAATGTAATCCATGGTGTTGGCATCCTTCTCGTTTTTAGTGATTTATCTCTTTCTAGACAATGATAGACAATGATAGACAATGATAGACAATGATAGACAATATGTACGCATTTGAGTTGAAGTTGGATTTAATTCGATGGCATTGGAACCAATGATAGCCCACTGACGTGTATAGGTGGGGCAAGCGGTGGTCGAGCTGCAATGACGGATTTTGATGTTTCAGTTTGATTTAAGTTTTGTTCTTTTAGCATGTATAAAAAGTTGCACTAGAGTGAATGATGAAAATAAGCCTTTTTTCCCGCCGCCGTGACGATGAAAGTTCATTTGAAGAGCTGGTGATGCCGCACGTCAATAGCCTTTATCGCCTGGCCTATCATTATTGCGGCCAGCGGTCCGATGCCGAGGATCTGGTACAGGAGTTGTTGCTCAAGCTCATTCATCGGATTGATGAAATGCAGAAGGTAGAAAAATTACGCCCCTGGATGGCCAAGGTTCTCTATCATCTTTTTATAGACCGGGTTCGGCAACAGCAGCGTCGGCCAGAGGAATCGCTGCAGCCGGATCAGATGGAGTCACTGCAAAGCCTCTCGGATGGTGGGCATGGCGCTGAAAAGTTGGTGTTGATCAACAATATAGAGCAGGCACTGGCCCAGCTCAATCAGCAGCAGCGTCTTCTGGTGATCATGCACGATATTGAAAACTATCCCCTTTCTGAATTGGCAATAGTTATGGATACCCCAGTTGGGACATTAAAGTCGCGTTTGCACCGTTCTCGCGCCAAACTGCGTGAGATATTGTCTGCCGATGGAACCAAACCCGCAGTTGCGACGTGTCTGTAAGCGAGAGGAAATGAATATGAACTGCCAACAAGTACAGAAACAATTAGATGATTACCTGGATGGTGGTCTTGGGCTTATGGAAGAAGCTGATATTCACCTGCATCTTGACACATGTGGTGATTGTCGCCAGCAATTGCAGCAAGCAAAAGTGCTTATCGATGGGCTTAAGCGGGTGCAGGTTCCAGCCATGAGGTCAGGCTTTGCCCAAAAGGCGGTGTCGCATGCCGCCAGTCAGGTTAAACAGCGTCGACATCGGAATGGTTTTGTTGCTGGGTTCAGTTCTGCTCTCGTGGCCGGTTTTGCTTTGCTGGTCGTTATCACAGGGATATTGCCTGGTGGCCAGAACATTGATCCTAATGTTATGCCGGAGGTCGCTATCTCGATTGTAGCGCCACAGACGGTCAATCTGGCCTTTGATGTTGATTATGCGATGGATGATGCGACTCTCAGCATCGATCTGCCTGGCAATATTGAGGTTGTGGGGTTTCCAGGTGAAAGTCGACTCTCCTGGCGGACGAGTTTGACACAGGGTCGTAATATTTTACCCCTGCCCTTGATCGGGACTGGAAGTGCAGGGGGCGGAATTGTTGCCACATTGGAGCAGGGTGGCAAGAAAAAGACCCTTTATATTCGGGTTCGAGTGGATAAGCCAATGGCGTCCTAGGAATTGCATTGGTTGGGTTGGATTTTAATGGCATACACACTAACGAGGAGTTTTATGATGAAGTTATTCAAACTTACAGTTGTCACAATGTCCATGCTGGTGGTTTCGGCACCAAGTATGGCGCGAGATTTTGATGATGATATTACTATTCAGGTGATTGAAACAGTTGATCATGAACGTAACGAACGTGGTGTTAGTTACCTGGAACTTCCAGATGTGGCATCGCCTGAGGCATTTGCGGCGTTGGAGCGTGTCCAGGCTCGAAGTCACGACAACACAAGTGATAGTAGTGGCTCAGGCATGAGTAACGATCATGCCGCCGACACACGGGATCACGATACTCGTGTTGAGGCGCTTGATGATCGTCGTGATCATGGGCGTGATGATGTCGATAATTCACGTGACGATATGAATGATACGCGTGATCAGGTGATTGATGTACGTGATGAGATGAACGATACGCGTGACCAGGCGCGAGATAGCACTGATAATCGTGACGAGATCGATGCTGCACGTGACGAGATCGATATTGCACGAGAGAGCGCTGATAGTCGTGATGCAATAATGGATTCACGCGATCAGAGGCAGGATAACGACGATCTACAATAATCAGGTTTTGCAATTGGATAAGGCCACCCGTAACACGGGTGGCTTTTTTACGTGGGGTTTATAAATCGGGGTGGTTATGAAGAACAGAGTTGGAAGATGGTGGTTGGTAGTGTCAATGTTGTTAAGTGGTGTTGTTATTGCGGCAGAACCGCCTTTTGAAAAAGGTGTGGCCGCATTTAAAAATAATGATTACCAGGTTGCCATAGACTGGTTTGAGCAAGCCAAGCAGGCAGGGGATCAATCAGCCATTCTGGCCTACAATCTGGCGGTTAGTCATTACAAGCTAGGGCAGTATGAAAAGGCTAAACTCAATTTTGTCGAGTCTGCCAAGAACGCTTCGCTGGCAGGACTAAGTTATTACAATATCGGCTTGATTGCCCTGAAGGAAGACGACGAAGGTGCGGCTCGTACGGCCTTTCATCAGAGCCTAGAGGCGGCTGAGGATGAGAACCTCAAACTGTTGGCGGCACAAAGACTGGACGGGTTGGTTAAAGCGGATATGAAATCTGATGCCTCTGATATTAATGGGTTTATCAGCCTCTCAGCCGGTTACGATGATAACGTGACGCGAGTAAATGAGGTGGTTCCAACCATAGCCAATAAATCCGACTCCTATTTGGATTTGTTTGGTACGCTGGGCTATCAAATCAGCGGCAACCGAAATGACGGTTTGCAGTTCAAAGGCGGTGTACTCAGAACCCGCTATTCCAATCTATCTGCTTATAACCAGACCCTGCTGAATGCGGGGCTTTATCTAGCAAAACCCTTGGCAGAATGGTTGGGGAGTGCCGGTTTGGTTTATTATAACGATAGCTTTAATGGTAGCGGCTTTCAGCAACGCCTGGCCTTGCAGCTGAGAGCGGATAAACATTATAGGGCAGGGCAACGTCTGCGATTGAAATTTGATCTGACTAATTATGATGCCCTGGATGCGGCCTATGCCTATTTATCTGGATCAAGACAGCGCTTTACCGTTGAAAACCGTAGTCGCTTCGGCGCCCAGGTGTTATACCTTGGCTATCGATTGGAGCTAAATAATCGTAATGATGTGGTTGCTTTAAATACCTTTAGTAGTTATTCACCGACACGTAATACGCTATACGCATCGTATGGCTATACATTTAGCCCCAAGTGGTCAAGTCGGGCCGACTATGATTATCGTCGCAGTAACTATGGTAGCGCCAATGTCGTTGCTGGTGTGAATCAGGGTGTACGTGACGAGGCCCGTAGTCGTTATGGACTGGCCGCCATTTACCGCTACAATCGTGATACCGAGTTCGAAACCAGCTGGCGTTACACTTCAAATAATTCAAATTATAACATCGAGAGTTATAATAGTAGCGTGTTGATGCTCAGCGCCAATCGCTATTTTTGATTGGCAACGTGGCTTTATTAGGTGATGACCGTTGGTTCGGTACGGCCTGTGTATTTCTCAATCTGGGCTATTTCGTGAGCAAAGGCGATTAGATCCTGAAGCGCCTGTTGTGTTTCCAGATTGTGATTGCTGTGGTCGGCTTCATAGCGTTCGATGTAGACCCGCAGTGTTGCCCCTTCTGTACCTGTGCCGGAGAGGCGGAAAACAATGCGACTGCCATCGTCGAACTGAATTCGAATTCCTTGTCCGGATGATTTTGAATCATCGACCGGGTCGGTGTAGCTGAAGTCATCACTGTAGGCGATGCTCAGTGTGCCAACGGTATGTTCCGGCAGGGTATGCAAACGATTACGCAGATGCTGGATCATATCTTCGGCGCGTTCTTTGTTGACCCCTTCAAAGTCGTGGCGGGTGTAGAAGTTGCGACCGAATTTCTTCCAGTGTTCAGTCACAACCTCTTCAACTGACATGTTACGTACGGCGAGGATGTTGAGCCAGAATAATACTGCCCAAAGGCCGTCTTTTTCACGGATATGATTTGAACCGGTGCCGAAGCTCTCCTCTCCACAGAGGGTGATCTTGCCGGCATCCATTAAATTGCCGAAAAATTTCCAACCGGTGGGAGTTTCATAACAGGGAATGTTAAGGGCCTTGGCTACCTGATCTATTGCGGCACTGGTGGGCATGGAGCGGGCTACGCCGGCCAGGCCATTTTTGTAGCCCGGTACCAAGGTGGCGTTGGCGGCCAGAATTGCCAGACTGTCGCTGGGGGTGACAAAAAAGTTATTGCCGAGAATCATGTTGCGGTCGCCATCGCCATCTGAGGCGGCGCCAAATTTCGGCGGTGTGGGGCCAAACATGATGTTGACCAGTTTCTTTGCGTAGGTCAGGTTAGGGTCGGGGTGGCCACCACCGAAATCGGGACGAGGGATCTGATTGATTACTGTACCCAGGGGCGCGCCCAGTTCAGTCTCCAGAATGGCCTTGGCATAGGGGCCGGTAATGGCGTGCATGCCGTCGAAGCACATACGAAAGCCCGATTCGAACATCTCTCCAATGGCGTCAAAATCAAATAGTGACCGCATCAGTTTGGCGTAGTCAGTGATGGGGTTGATAACCACGACTTCAGTGTCACCAATTTGTGTGCTGCCGACCTTTTCCAGATCAATATCTTCGGTCTCGCAAGTGAGGTAGTGATCAATCTTTAGCGTATGGGCATAAATGGCCTCGGTGATCTTTTCCGGTGCCGGGCCGCCATTATTGGCGTTATATTTGATGCCGAAATCTTCATCGATGCCGGCTGGATTGTGGCTGGCCGAGAGGATGAAGCCGCCAAAGGCCTGGTATTTACGGATCACGCAGGAGGCAGCGGGCGTTGATAATAAGCCATTTTTACCGATTAATACCTGGCCAAAGCCGTTGGCAGCGGCAAGCCTGACGATGGTTTGGGTGGCTTCCTTATTGCCATAGCGGCCGTCACCCCCGACCACCAGAGTCTTGCCCTGGAAGTCTTCCAGGCTGTCGAAGGTGGATTGGACGAAGTTCTCCAGGTAGTTGGGCTTTTCCAGAAAGACACGGGTTTTCTTGCGCAGTCCTGAAGTGCCGGGACGTTGATCGTCGTAGGGGGTAGTGGCAACGGTTTTGATGTCCATTTTTAAGCCTGCCTTGCTGTCCGTTTTTATGAGGGTTGAAATCAATCTGGCTGATCCCCATTATGCCTCCGATACCAAAATTTATGTAGAGGGAGAATTAATGACAATGTCTGTAGAAGCTCATAAAGAAACGCTTGGTTTTCAAACCGAGGTGAGCCAGCTGCTCAAGCTGATGATCCATTCGCTGTATTCCAACAAGGAGATATTCCTGAGGGAATTGGTCTCCAATGCCTCTGATGCCTGTGACAAACTGCGTTTTGAGGCACTGACCGACGATGCCTTGATGGAAGACGGTTCTGAACTAAAGATTCAGGTTGAATTTGATAAGGATGCCAGGACCGTCACTATCCGTGATAACGGTATTGGTATGAGCCGTGCCGAGGTCACTGAAAATATTGGCACCATCGCCAAGTCTGGCACCAAGCAGTTTTTTGATTCATTGACGGGTGATCAAGCCAAAGACGCACAGATGATCGGCCAATTTGGAGTAGGTTTCTATTCCGCTTTTATTATTGCCGACAAGGTTACCCTGACCACCCGTCGTGCCGGCCTGGGTGCTGAGCATGGTGTGTGTTGGGAATCGGCTGGTGAAGGCGACTATACCCTTGAGACTGTTGAAAAGGCTGATCGTGGTACCGAGATTGTGATGCACCTGCGTGATGCTGAAGAAGAGTTTGCCGACGGCTATCGCCTGCGTCACATAATCACTAAATATTCCGATCACATCAACCTGCCGATCGAGATGAAGGCGGAGCCGATGCCAGTTGCTGAGGGTGAAGACAAGCCGGAGATCAAGGATGAATTTGAGGTGATCAACAAGGCCTCAGCTTTGTGGGCGCGTCCCAAGAATGAGATCAGCGATGAGGAATACAACGAGTTTTACAAGCACGTTGCCCATGATTTTGAAGAGCCGTTGGCCCATGTTCACAGCAAGGTTGAAGGTAATAACTGTTACTCCACTTTGTTTTATGTGCCCAAGCGTGCGCCATTTGATATGTGGGATAGAGAAAAACGTCATGGCGTTAAGCTCTATGTTCGTCGTGTTTTCATCATGGATGACGCCGAGCAGCTAATGCCGACTTATTTGCGATTTATCCGCGGAGTGGTCGATTCCGATGATCTACCGTTGAATGTTTCGCGTGAAATTCTGCAGCGCAACAAGCAGATCGACAGCATTCGCGGCGCCTCGGTGAAGAAGGTGCTGGGGCTGCTGGAAGGTATCGCCAAGAACGAGCCGGAGCAGTACCAAGAGTTCTGGGACCAGTTCGGAAATGTCATCAAGGAAGGACCGGGTGAGGATCAGGCCAACAAAGAGCGTATCGCTAAGTTGTTGCGTTTTGCTACGACCCAGGCTGATGGTGACAAACAGACTGTGTCGCTGGACGAATACATCGCTCGTATGAAAGAGGGTCAGGAAAAAGTTTACTACATCACTTCAGACAGCTTTGCTGCAGCCAATAATAGTCCTCACCTCGAGGTATTCCGTAAGAAGGATATCGAGGTGTTGCTGCTGGGCGACCGTGTTGATGAGTGGATGATGTCGTTTATGCAGGACTATGACGGCAAGTCATTCCAATCTATCGCCAAAGGTGATCTGGATCTGGGTGCGCTGGAAGACGAGCAGGAGAAGGAGGAGGCGAAGAAGTCGCAGGAGCAACATAAGGATCTGCTTGAGCATATGCAGACAGCCTTGGCTGACAAAGTTAAAGAGGTGCGCATCAGCCACCGTCTGACGCGTTCGCCTTCTTGTCTGGTAGTTGAAGACAACGACATGGCCCTGAGCATGCAAAAAATCCTCAAGCAGGCTGGTCATGAAATGCCAACCACGCAGCCGATCCTGGAAATCAATGCTGAGCATCCGTTAGTGCAGCAGTTCGGTGCTGAAAGCGACGAACAACGTTTCAGTGACTGGGCTCATGTGTTGCTGGATCAGGCGATGCTTAGTGAGGGTGGCCAGTTGGAAGATCCGGCTAGCTTCGTAAGTCGTCTGAATGAGCTGATGCTCAGTTTGACGGACAAGTAGTTTACCAAGGGCCGGCCTAGACCGGCCCTTTTTTATCTAATGTCTAAACAAGATTCTGATCCCGACAAGGTGCGCCTCGACAAGTGGTTGTGGGCAGCCCGTTTTTTCAAGACCCGCAGCCTGGCTGCGGATGCCATTAATGGCGGTCATATCCATCTCAACGGTGCCCGGGTTAAGCCATCACGTTGTCTCAAGCTGAACGATGAACTGCGTATCCAGAAGGGTGTGGTTGAGTTTGTGGTTCATGTTCTTATTCTTTCCGACCGCCGTGGCCCTGCCCCGGTTGCTCAGACCCTATATGAAGAAACCAAGACCAGCCAGTCTAAGCGCGAGGCCCAAGGCGAGCAGCGCCGTCTGTTGGCGAGTGCCGCTGATGGACCGACTAAACGTCCAGACAAACGTGCACGGCGCAGGATAATCCGTTTTACCCGCCGCGAAGATTAAAACGATTTTGTATTGATCGACGGGGAAATTTTTGCCTACATTGCCCAATGCGCTCGCGTATACAGTCTCTTGCTATCTGTTTTTGATATATCAATATTGTCTTTTTATATTGGATTATAATGCGTATGGTGTTTTTTACGTAGTTAGAAAAAAACGATTAAAACGCTTGAAACGATTAAATCGATACGCTACTATCATTTTCACGGGAGAGACCTTTGAATCGGAACAGTCATATTCGTGCCTACATGACCCCCAACGAGGTGGCTGAGCTGCTCAGGGTCTCTCCCGTTACTATCCGACAGTGGGCCACAAAAGACTGGATTAAGGCCACTACCACCGCAGGCGGTCACCGCCGATTTTTACGTCAGGATGTAGAAGAATTTGCACGTCAGCGTGGCATGGCATTGTCATCTGATGGGCCTCCACGCGTTTTGGTGGTTGATGATAATCGTTCTTTTGCCCGCTATCTGGCTGATCTTCTGGCCAGCCAACCCCTGGATATAGAAACAGAAACTGCCCACGACGGTTTTGATGCTGGTCGTAAGGTGTTGCAGTTTGCCCCGGCGATTGTGTTGCTGGATTTGAAAATGCCAGGCATGGATGGTTTTTCCGTCTGCCAGCAATTGAAAGACGATGAGACGACTCAGCATATTCGTATTATTGCCATGACCGGTTACTACACCTCAGAAAACGAGCTAAAGATTCTTCAGGCAGGTGCCGAAGCATGTCTAGCCAAGCCGTTTGATAAGGCTGTTTTGTTTGAAGTGATGGCGCTCGATATGGCTGCTAAGGCTAAGACCCATGCAGCTGGTAGCGGGATCGACCAGCACGTTATGTAGCTGAGGTAGTTGTATGAAGAAGAACCTTCCGGTCAGTGGTAAAGAGCTGGATTATAGTGACGAGCAAAGAATTATTTCCCTTACTGATGCCAAAGGCGTTATTACCTACGTCAATAAAGATTTCTGTGATATCGCCGGTTACAGCGAAGATGAGCTGATTGGTCGTAATCACAATATTGTCCGACATCCGGATATGCCGTCGGCTGCCTTTCAGGATTTGTGGGCCACCATCAAGACGGGGCGTCCCTGGATAGGAATTGTCAAAAATCGTTGCAAGAATGGCGATCATTACTGGGTTAATGCCTATGTCACTCCCGTTTTTGAAGCCGGTCAGGTGGTCGGTTATCAGTCGGTGCGTACCAAACCCAAGCGTGAATGGGTGGAGCGGGCCGATAGGCTTTATAAACGTCTGAATGGCGAGAAAATATCGTTCAAGTTGCCTACATTCTCTATGCGCGGCAAAAGCGTGCTGGTAATGCTGCTGATCACCTGGCTGATTTCTGGTTTGGCTATTTATGCCGGTGCCTCAGTTGCATTAATGCTGGGAGCGGCCCTGGTTGGCAGCCTGTTTTCTTGGTTGTTGGGGCGATATATGACTCAGACGCTGGAAACAACGGCCGAGGTCGCACAGCAAGTTTATAGTAATGGTGTTGCTGAGCTGGTATATGGCGATGCCGCTGATGAGGTTGGCAAAATCCAGTTGAGCATGGCGGCAATGCAGGCGCGCGGGACAACGTTAGTCACTCGTATGGACAGCGTTGCCAGTGATTTGACTAGCCTTGGCCAGGAGGCGACCTCAATTGCTGAGACGACCCGTGATGATATCGAACGCCAGCAGATCAAACTGGATGAGGCGGCGGTTGCGATTAGACAGATGTCTGTCTCAATTGGCGAGGTGGCTGGGAGTGCAGCGCAAACAGCGCAGGCCTGCGAGGAATCGGACGAGCAGGCACTACAGGGCCGTTTAATCGTCAAGCAGATGAGTGATTCTATTTCGACTCTGGTGGAAAGCATCAATGAGGCAACCATTGAAATCCGTGAGCTGCACCAGAGTTCATCCGAGATCGGTAAGCTGGTGGATGTGATCCGTGCGGTTGCTGATCAGACTAATCTGTTAGCCCTGAATGCAGCTATAGAGGCGGCCAGGGCGGGTGAGCATGGGCGTGGCTTTGCGGTGGTGGCAGATGAGGTGCGTACCCTGGCAATTCGCAGTCAGGAGTCGACAGAAGAAATCGAAAATGTCATCAGCAAGATGCATCTGGGGGTAGAAAAGGCGGTGACGGTGATGGAACGGGATCAGGACCAGGTGAAGGGGACCTTGCTACAGGCCGAACAGGCCCGCCTATCGCTTGATTCTATTGTTGCTTCGGCAGGTACGATAGCCCAAATGAGTACCCAGATCGCTACGGCGACTGAAGAACAAACCAGTGTCTCTGGCGAAATACGCGATAATTTTGCCGCTATCAACGAGGTGGCTGAGGCCACGACTCAGGCTGCTGCCGCCAATCTACAGGCGAGTCGTCAATTGACCGAGACATCTCAAGCGCTCTTAGCCACGGTCAATCAATTTAAATAATTAAAAGCTACTTAGATTAACGACAAGGTCAGCGCCAATCGGGGTTGGCCTTTTTGTTTATGCATGGCCCAAGCGAGTCTGGTATACTGTCCGCCTTTACGAGTAAAATACCTTTAAAGTTATTGGGTTAGTGATGAGTAGCTTTCGCGGAATAAAAGATTACGATCATAAACAGATGCCTTGCACTGGTGTCTTGGTGTGCAATCTTGGTTCGCCAGACGCAGCCACGCCGGCGGCTGTGCGCCGCTTTCTGGCTGAATTTCTGTGGGACCCACGAGTGATCGAGATGCCGAGGCCGCTATGGTGGATGATTCTGCATGGTATTGTTTTGCGGGTACGGCCCAAGAAATCGGCTCATGCCTATCAGACTGTCTGGACGGATGAGGGCTCACCGCTAATGGCCATCTCCAGACGCCAGACGGATGCACTGCAAAAGGCCTTGGAGACGCATATACCCGGATCAGTAAAAGTGGAAATGGCGATGCGTTATGGCACGCCCTCGATTGCCAATGGTCTGAAAAATCTACAGCAGGCCAATGCCAGCCGAATTCTGGTATTGCCCTTGTACCCGCAATATTCAGCCACTACTACAGCCTCAATTTTTGATGCGGTGGTCGATGAACTGAAGTGCTGGCGCCTGTTGCCGGAGATGCGCTTTGTCAATCATTATCACGATGATGCTCTGTTTGTTCAGGCGCTGGCCAACAGCATTGATGAAAACTTTAAGGCTGAAGGCCAACCTCAAAAACTGATTTTTTCTTTTCATGGAATGCCCAAGCGTAATTTGGAGCACGGTGATCCCTATTTCTGTGAATGTCAGAAGACCGCACGGCTGACCGCTGAACGCCTGGGATTGAGTGATGAACAGTGGATGGTGACCTTTCAGTCACGCTTCGGTAAGCAAGAGTGGCTTAAACCCTACACCGACAAGACGCTGGAGCAGCTGCCCAAAGACGGAGTAAAAAAGGTAGCGATCGTTTGTCCGGCCTTTTCTGCCGATTGCCTTGAAACCCTGGAGGAGATAGCGATAGAAAATCGTGGCATCTTCCTTGAGGCCGGCGGTGAGTCGTTCAACTATGTTCCGGCCCTGAATGACCGACCGGATCACATCGCTGCCCTGGCTGAACTGGCCATGCGCCACATGCAAGGTTGGCCGGAGCTGGATGCTGAGTGGAATGTCTCGCACACAAGCCGGGATGCTGAGGCAAGCTTGGCGCGAGCCAAAGCGCTGGGTGCTAAAAACTAGATTTTGCTTAGTCGAGGTTGCTGAGCCGGCAGCCTGTTTCATCACAGTGCAGACTACTGTTCTGTGAGTACCAGTCTCCCAGTACGATGCGTTGTGCTGACTGGCCATCGACTTTCAAGTCATGCACGGCCGGCCGATGGGTGTGGCCGTGAATCAGTTGCGTCACATCGTATTCGCGTATGATTTCAGTGACCGCATTGGTGTTTACATCCATGATTTCGAGTGATTTGCCTTTGCTGCGGCTACGACTTTCATCACGATACTGGCGCGCAACCTGAAGCCGTTGCTCGATGCTGGCGCCGAGAAATTGCTGTTGCCATGCTGGGCTGCGCAATTGGCTGCGCATCTGTATGTATTCGTTGTCATCGGTACAGAGGCTGTCGCCATGCATCAGCAGGGTAGGCGTACCGTGTAGATCAATCAGCAATGGATCGCCGATTAACTGACAGCCACTCATTTCTTCAAATTGTTGACCCAGTAGGAAGTCGCGGTTGCCGTGCATGACATAAACTGGCGTGCCAGTATCTGTCAGTAGTTTTAAGGCATCGATAGCCGCCTGATGTTCGGGCTGCACAGCATTATCACCAATCCAGACCTCAAACAGATCGCCGAGGATATACAGTGCTTCTGCAGCAACGGCCTGTTGCTGCAGAAACTCGACAAAGCGTTGGCTGATTTCCGGGTGCTCGTTGCCCAGATGGATGTCGGCTATAAACAGGGTGTTCAAGTTTATTTGCTTGCTTCGATCAGGCTGGCTTTGTTAATGGTGACTGGTTGGACCGGTACGTCACGAAACATACCCGCTGTGCCAGTCTGGACACTGCGAATCTTGTCGACTGTTTCCATTCCAGAGATAACCTTGCCAAAGACGGCATAGCCCCAGTTGCGCTCCGATTTGTAATCTAGAGATTTTCTGCCCTTGTGAGCGGTGTCATTGTCGACAGTGTTGATGAAGAACTGTGCCGTGGCCGAGTGTGGGTTATTGGTGCGGGCCATGGCGATGCTGCCACGTACGTTTTTCAGGCCATTGTTGGCTTCGTTTTTGATGGGCGAGCGAGTGTCTTTTTTCTTCATGCCCTGCTCAAATCCGCCACCCTGGATCATGAAGTCCTTGATAACACGGTGAAACACGGTGCCGTTGTAAAAACCGTCTTCAACATAGAGAACAAAGTTGGCAACTGATTCTGGTGCGGCCTGGGCATCAAGCAGCAGCACGATGTCGCCATGGCTGGTTTCGATCTTTACCTTGGGGTTTGCAGCCATAGCCATTGAAGAGACGATGCCTGTGACCAGCATCAAAAGGGTGATAGTCAGTTTTTTCATAAATCCAATCCCGAGTTTGTTATAAACAAGGCGCAATGATATCGACTTAGCCGCCGCGAAAAAAGTGCCTGGTTGTTCATACCTTGAACTGACTTACCAGCTCACTCAGTTTGTTAGCGACACAGGAGAGTTGTTGGCTGGCGCCTGTGGCCTGTTGGGCATTGTCAGATGTCTGATCGGCCATCTGGTTAATGTTCTGGATGCTGCGATTAACCTCTTCCGAGACGGCGCTTTGTTGCTCGGCAGCACGGGCAATCTGGACGTTCATATCGTTGATACGGTCAACCTGGGTGGTGATGGCGCTGAGGGCCTCGCCGGCGCTGGCGGCCTGTTCAACGCTGCTACCTGCCTGCTCACGGCCGGTGAGCATTGCGTTACCTGCCTCCTGGGCGCCTGCCTGAAGTGACTCAATCATGGCCTGGATTTCCTCGATAGACTCCTGGGTACGGGCTGCCAGGCCTCTGACCTCGTCAGCAACCACGGCAAAGCCGCGGCCATGCTCACCGGCGCGGGCGGCCTCAATGGCGGCATTCAGAGCCAGCAGATTGGTTTGGTCGGCAATTTCTTTGATGACGTCGAGAATGCTGCCGATGTTGCCGGTTTCCTGCCCCAATTTTCCGATTACGTCAGAGGCATTGGTCACGTCAGCCGCAAGTTTGTTGATTGAGTCGACAGTCTGTTGGACGATGACATGGCCACGGTTTGCCTCATCATCGGCGTGCTTGGCCGTCTCGGCGGCATTGGCGGCATTGGCAGCAACTTCCTGCACCGTGGTAGACATCTGGTTGATAGCGTTGGCGGTCTGGTCCAGTTCCGAGCGTTGGTTATTGGCACTGGTGGTGGTCAGTTCGGACAAGCTGGCGATTTGTTCGGTATTGGAATTGAGTTCTGCGACCGATTGCTTGACCTCGGCAATGGTGGTGCGCAGTTTGGCTGTGAAGGTGTTGAATTCATCGGCAACGTCACCCAGCTCATCATTGCTGCGGCGTTCCAGTGAAATGGTCAGATCGCCATCGCCCCTGGCAATTTCTTGCAGTCGGCCGTGCAGGAGACGAACAGGTTTAACCATGATTTTGGAAAAGATCAGATGCAGGCTGGCCATGCCGATCGCGAATAGCAGGGCGTAGACGCCGATGGTGATCCAGTGGCCGGCGGCCACCTTGTTATCAAGTCCCTCAAGTGAGTAAGTGATACGAATCGCGCCGTTAACGCTGCCGGATGGAACGGAATGACATTGCAGGCAATTTACACCGCGGGTGTCCTCCGTGGCGAAAAAGGGCGTGATGACGGTGACTAGGCGTTGCCCGTCTTTTTCGGAGAGCTGGCTGATGGTTTCACCTGCGAGGGCGCGCCTGTCCAGCTCGTCAACAGGCTTTTCCAGGTCATAGCCGGGGCCGTATTGGCTGGACACCGGTTCGCCACGGATAACTCGGGCCTCAAGCACGCCAGCTCGCTGGAGCATTTTTTCGCGCAGGATGTCGCGCTCGGGCATGGTGCCGGTCAGCATCATGGTATTGAGACTGTCGAAATAAAAGGTGGTGACCTCGCTGGCGTAATATTGTCCCATCTCGGCGGTACGCTGACGTTCTGCAGAGAATGAATAGCCCAGGGCGGCGATGGCGGTCAGTAGAAAAACGGCTGTAATGCTGCCATTCAGTTTGAAAATGAGTGGGGTTCTGGTTTTCGCGGCCATCGCTGTGTGCTCCTGGGGGTATTCACGGTATTATTTCGTCCTACTCCGTAGATCGGCACTGTTCCGGTTTTTTTAAGGCTTTACCAGACAAGCGGGCTACAGTTTCGTAAAATGATGCCTTTGTTGTGCGGCCTTCCCTGATTAGATGTTGGACGAGACCTGAAAACTCATTGTTGGATCAATATGTTAAAAATTTTCAATAACTTAACTAAGCAAAAAGAACCCTTTAAGGCCATCGAGCCGGGTAAGGTCGGGATGTACGTCTGCGGCATGACGGTGTATGACTATTGTCATATTGGTCATGCCCGTGTGCTGGTGGTGTTTGATATGATTGCCCGCTATCTGCGTTGCAGCGGTTACGACGTTACCTACGTGCGCAACATCACCGATATCGACGACAAGATCATCAAACGCGCCAATGAAAATGGCGAGACAATTGATGCATTGACGGGCCGATTTATCGATGCAATGCATGAAGATTCGGCCGCGCTCGGGGTGTTGCCACCGGATCAGGAGCCCAGAGCCACTACTTCGATGGATCAGATTCTGACAATGATCCAGAACTTGATTGATAACGGTTACGCTTATCCGGCCGCCAATGGTGATGTCTATTATGACATCAGCAAGTTCGAGGGTTACGGCAGGTTGTCGGGCAAAAAAGTTGAAGACCTGCGTGCCGGCGAGCGTGTCGCTGTTGATGAAGTCAAGGGTGACCCTATGGACTTTGTACTGTGGAAGGCAGCCAAGCCGGAAGAACCAAGCTGGGAGTCGCCTTGGGGGGCTGGGCGCCCGGGCTGGCACATAGAATGTTCGGCCATGTCGACCCACTGCCTTGGTGATCACTTTGATATCCACGGCGGTGGCCTGGATCTGCAGTTTCCGCATCATGAAAACGAGATTGCCCAAAGCGAGGGTGCCACCGGCTGCAAGTTCGTCAACTATTGGATTCACAACGGTTTTGTCCAGATCAAGCAAGAGAAGATGTCCAAGTCGCTGGGTAACTTTTTCACCCTGCGTGAGGTGCTGAAAGAGTATGCGCCGGAGGTAATACGTTACTTTATCCTTGCCAGCCACTATCGCAGCCCATTGAACTATTCAGATCAAAACCTCGATAGCGCTAAGGCGGCCATGGAACGTTTTTATACTGCCTTGCGCGGTGTTGAAGCTGCTGAGGTGAATGATGGCGGTGATTACGAACAACGCTTTCGCAAGGTTATGGACGATGATTTCAACACGGTTGAGGCCATGGCAGTGTTGTTTGATATTGCCAATGCGCTGAATACTGCCAAGGCAGAAAATAGTACTGAACAGGCAGTTCAGTTGGCCGGCCAGCTAAAATACCTTGGTGCTGTGCTAGGGCTGTTGCAGAGTGATCCTGAAGAACATCTCAAAGGGTTTACAGGAACTGGGTATGCGGTGAACAATCCTGGTTCGTCTGAGGGAAGAGGATACGTAGGAGGGTTTACAGAAGAGGCTATTGATAAATTAATTGCTCAACGCCTCGACGCCCGTAAGAACAAGAATTGGGCTGAGTCGGACCGTATTCGCGATCAGCTACAGGCTCAGGGTGTTGTGCTTGAAGATAGCGCTGCTGGCACAACCTGGCGGCGTGGCTAGGGTCAGGTTCTTTGAGCTGATTAGAAAGCCGCCTTTGGGTGGCTTTTTAATTTTCAGGGATGACGCTAGGCTTAGCAACGAGTGTGTTCCGCCAGGACTACCGAAATGATTGAACGCCAATCAAGGTTATCGTGAAACTATTGCGCCCCAAATCCATTTTTCAGCTGATACTGATTAGCTTTGCCTTGGTGCTGCTGCCATTGATTGCGGCGTTGCTGTATGCGGCCAGTTCGGTGGATAAATTGGCGGCCCAGAGTCAATCGCTGATCTCTCATGCGGTTAGTGCAAACGAGACCGGGCGAATGCTGGTTGAGCAGGTCACGTTCATGGAGCGCAATCTGCGTCAGTATCAGGTCTTGGCGGACAAGGTCCTGTTACAGGTCTATGAGGTCAACCGCAGTAAGTTTGTCGAAAGCCTGGCTTCACTGGCTGAGTTGCCATTACCGGATTCGCTGCGTCAATTGCTGGATCAACTGACTGTCGATGAAGCCAGCTTTTATGCCCAGGTTCATGCCGAACAAAACAAGCTGCGCAGTATCAATGTATCCGCTGCATTGGCCTTGCTCGACGGGCAGGCACAACAGATTTTGTTACAAAGCCAGCGCTTGATCGATGACGAGGTGGCCAATACCCAGGCTGAGGCGCAGCAAACGCAGCATAACCTGTTTTGGCTAATCGCGGCACTAGTGCCTGCTATGTTGTTGTTGGCTGCCTTTTTGATCACCTTAATCAATCGACCATTGCGGCGTCTGGATGATGGGATCCGCCGTCTTGGAGCCGGGGATTTTTCTGTCGCCTTGAACCTGGAAGGACTGCGAGACCTTGAACAGTTGGGTGAACGGCTTGACTGGATGCGCTGCCGCTTGATGGAGGTGGAGGCGGATAAAAAACGTTTTTTGCAACATATCTCCCACGAGCTGAAGACGCCGTTGAGCACTATTCGTGAAGGCTCAGAGTTGCTGTCTGAAGAGATTCCCGGTGAACTATCCTCGCAGCAGCGAGAGGTGGTTGATCTGTTACGTCAAAACAGCCTGCAGCTGCAAAAATTGATTGAGGATTTATTGACCTATAATGAGGCAACGCGTAATGCAGTTTTAGACCTTCAGCCGTTGCGACTGGATGAGCTCGTGAATGAGGTTGTTGCTGAATATAAATTGTCATTGATGGCCAGACGACTGTGGTTTGAGGTGGATCTGGCTGAGGTGTCGGTGGTGGCTGATAGGGAAAAACTGCGCATCATTATAGATAACCTGTTGTCCAATGCGGTGAAGTTTTCCCCAAATAAAGGACGGATTAAAATCGGTCTCAGCAGTGACGCAGGTTATGCCGTACTTGATGTTCAGGATCAGGGGCCAGGGATTGCCCCCGAACAGCAAGAAAAAATATTTGAAGCCTTTTACCAGGGCACGGCCGTCTATACTAGCCATGTAAATGGCACGGGTTTGGGGTTGTCTATTGTGAGGGAATACCTGCATGCCCATGGCGGAATGATTAAGGTGGTTGATGATGACTTGACCGGTGCGCATCTGCGGATTCACCTGCCACTGCAACAGGAGAAAGTATCAGGATGAAAATCCCGTATCTGTTTGCCCGGTTCAATCTAGCTCTGGCTGCTCTCATGATGACCGGTTGTACCAGCTGGAATTTGCTGCCGCTGGAACAGCGTGTGCTTGAACAAGTTCACTCGGTCAAACAATGGGCGCCTGAGCGGCTTGAGGGCGAACTGCCCGTGCTTGAGCAGGCCTATGCTCAACGGCCCAACACGGTTAACCGTTTGCGCCTGGCGGTATCGCTTGGTTTCGGTCGGTGTCATAAATGCGATTCTGCACGTGCCCTCAGGCTGTTTAAAGAAACGCTGCAATCGAGCCAGGATAACTCAGTTGTGGCATTAGCCTCTTTGAGTATTGAGTTACTCGAGTCAAAGGCGATGATGGCAGAGAAAAATTCGGCATTGGTGAATCAGCAGCAGCGGATAAATGAACTGCAACAGAAACTGAATGACTTAACCTTGATTGAGGAAAGTCTGCATTTGCGCGAATGACAAATGCCTAAGAGGAACATGAGATGAACACAGCTAAGGTCATGGTGGTTGATGATGATCCGGGTTTACGGCGCCTGTTGTCCATGCGTCTTGAGTCTGCCGGTTATCAGGTTGATTGCGTTGCTAGCGCCGAGGAGGCGCTGGCGCAGTTGCCGGTTTCACGCTCACAAGCGGTGATTACGGATTTATGTATGGAGGGGATGAATGGCATGGAGCTATTTTCAGCAATCCATGAGCGCAGCCCTTGTCTGCCTGTGATTATGCTTACTGCCCACGGCACGATACCCGATGCGGTATCGGCTACCAGCCAGGGGGTGTTTGGTTTTCTGACCAAACCGTTTGACAGTAAACAGCTATTGGCGTTGGTTGCGCAGGCAACGGCCTTGAGTGGCAAATCTGTAGGCATAGCCGAGCAAGATGAACGTGCCGATTGGCGCTGCGATATCATTACGCGGAGTCCAGCAATGGAGGAACTGCTAAGCCAGGCGCACATGATGGCCAAAAGCAATGCCAGTGTCTTTATTCATGGTCAAAGTGGTACCGGTAAAGAACTCTTGGCCCGTGCTATTCACCGCGCCAGTCCGCGTGCAGCTATGCCGTTCGTTGCAGTTAACTGCAGTGCCATCCCGGAGCAGTTGTTGGAGTCAGAGTTGTTTGGTCATCGCAAGGGTGCCTTTACCGGCGCCGCACATGATCATAAGGGGCTGTTTCAGGCTGCCCATGGTGGCACGCTGTTCCTTGATGAAATTGGCGATATGCCGGCAGCGTTTCAGGCCAAACTGCTGCGTGTGTTGCAGGACCACCAAGTGAGGCCAGTTGGTTCTGTTGAATCGATTGCTGTTGATGTGCGGATTATTTCAGCAACGCATCGAAATCTTGAGCAGGTGACCGAGAGTGGTGAGTTTCGTGAGGACCTTTATTATCGGCTCAATGTGGTTAATCTGGAAATGCCTGTTTTGGCCGATCGGCGTGAGGATATTCCGCTATTAGCCAATCATTTTCTGCAGCAGCTGAGCAGTGATGAAGGCCGGGTAAAAGGCTTTTCAAGCGAGGCGATGGAGTTGCTAATGTCGGCTTCATGGCCGGGTAACATACGTCAGCTCTATAATGTAGTTGAGCAGGCGGTAGTGTTGGCAACAAGCTCAATTATTCCTGTTGCTTTGATCCAGCGGGCACTGCGAAGTAAGGATGCGGGCATCATACCTTTTGCCGAAGCCAGGCAGCGCTTTGAACGTGATTATTTGACCAAGGTGCTGCACATGACAGATGGTAATGTGGCGCGGGCAGCGCGTTTGGCTCAGCGAAATCGAACGGAGTTCTATAAGTTACTCAGTAAATACCATCTGGCCCCCGCCTTGTTTAAGTCGTAATGGCTGTCGCTATTCAGTGACAGCCTTTATTTATATGTTTTTCAATAAGTTACATATTTTGTGCAGATTTGTCTGTCGTCATTAGGCGACAGAACAGGTGCTGTTAGGTTCTTCATTTTTGTTCTGGAATTCATAGGGTATTGATTGTAAAAGTAATTTATTGGTTGGCCTGGTAATTGCCGTAGTTTGCTTGAGAGTCAGTTAAACCAGGGAAGGTAGTGCGTTGAGTAGTATAGTGCGGTTTTTTCATAAGTGTTTTGAGATTGTTCACGCCAATACGCCTGAGTTGATCGATGAGGCCTATAAACTCAGATTTCAGGTTTATTGTGAAGAGAAGGGTTTTGAAGATGCAGGGCAATTTCCGGATGGCCGTGAATACGATGAGTTTGATCGTCGCGCTGCGCATAGCCTGATCAGGCATCGTGAGAGCGGGATGTTTGTCGCTGTAGTGAGATTGGTGTTGCCGGATATTTCAGACCCTAACCGATTGTTACCCGCAGAACGGTTTTGTCGTTTAAGTTCTCATCCTGAGTTGGCCAAATTACCGCGTCACTCGATTGGTGAAATATCACGTTTTTCTATCTCCAAGACATTTCGTCGTCGGATTGCCGAGGCGGGTTCCGTTGCCGGTATTTACCAAGATGAAGCTATAGATGCGGCCAGTGTTCATCCGCGTTTTGATCGGCGTCTATTGCCTCATGTGAGTGTTGGGCTGATAACAGCTCTGGTCCATATGTGCAGGCAACACGGAATTCAGTATTGTTATGCGGTGATGGAGCCAACGTTGCTTAGGTTACTTGGCCGATTCGGTATCCATTTTCAATCTGTAGGACCACCGGTTGACTGTCATGGTATGAGAGTGCCATCTTTCTTTGCCGGTGATGACCTGCTAGCTATGATGCACAAGCGACCGGATATTTGGTC
>Ga0316208_1000283_pt1 | contig 67561 bp, 75 predicted proteins | sample 3monopyrite_MG_FD_204944 | JGI IMG/M metagenome (GOLD analysis project Ga0316208, IMG submission 204944) | Microbial mat bacterial communities from mineral coupon in-situ incubated in ocean water Damariscotta River, Maine, United States -... | ecosystem: Environmental > Aquatic > Marine >... | reverse complement strand
ACCTATGAGCTATATGGTTGGTGGCTACACACTTCTGGTTCCGCGCAGTGACCTTCGTCCATTGAAGATGACTCGAGATGAGGCGATGCGTTTTGTACTGACTGCAGGGATTACAGGGTAAAGTTATTGATTAAAGGTGATTAAAGTGATTAAAGGTGATTAAAGGGGTCGGAGGTACATGAGAAAGACTTTCATTTAAAAAATAAGTGGGGTCAGATCACGGCTGTTTCTAATATAAGAGGCAGGCCTTATATTTGATATGTATAAAACCGTTCGTTGTCTAATTAAGGGTTATACAGATTTAACGAATATGCTATCAAAGATCAATGTGGTCAGATTTGATTGGTTTTTCATTTTTTGCTGTCTGGGAAAGGGTGACATTGAAGATTTATACTATTAATAATCAATATCAAACCCCATTGGTTTGTTTTTTAATCTTTACTCTAAAATATTGATATCAACAAATGAAAATACCTCAACTCGGATCAGCTATCCCCTCAAGAGGCAATGTCGTTTCAAAAGCGATTGGACGATTTATGCTACTGATTCTTCGTTGGAAAATCATAGGCGAAGTACATAATGTTTCAAAGATTGTCATAGTTGTTGCACCACACACATCGTGGACTGATTTTTGGGTAGGCTTAGCAACTAAACTTGCGTTAGGACTCCGTGCTTCTTGGTTGATTGCTGACACTTATACTAAATGGCCAGTGGGCAACATTATAAGATGGTTAGGTGGCATACCCGTTAATAGACAAGCTAATAATGATTTAGTCTCAAGTGTGGTGGGTACCTTTAATGTGCAAGATGGTTTAGTGCTTGGCATATTACCAGAGGGAACTCGAAAAAAAGTAGCTAAGTGGAAATCAGGTTTCTGGTACATTGCAAAAGAAGCGGGTGTACCAATTCAACTTGCTAGTTTAGATTATGATAAGAGATCTTTTGAGTTTGGCCTTGTTATAGAGACAACAGAGAATAAAGATTCAGATATGAGAAAAATTCAAGAATACTATAAAAGTGTAACCCCTAGACATCAGGGCAAGTTTGGTGGAGAGTATTTAAATTAAATAAATAAATAACTTGGTTCAGAGAAATAACCGGGTTCAGAGCACAATACTTTCTAATATAGGTTTATTTTTATTTAATTCTTCGCTATGAAAAATACAAAACAACAGACAAAGATAACATCTCAATATTCTGTTTCAGAATATATCGATTTGCTCGTTCAAAATTCATCTCATCTTCACCAACGTTCTGCTTTGCTGGAAAAGGCATGTAAGGTTGTTTGGAATGTGCAGGATGTTGAGTCTGAAATGCCAAGTAGTCTGGATGTGGCGATATTACTGAGTCAGTTAAGTGCTGATGAAACGACGACGGTTGTTTGTTTATTGAGTGACAGCCGTTTACGCAACGATGACTTTTATAACATTATTAAAGATGAATTTGGTGACGATATCTTGCACATGGTTTTGGGTATTGAAAAACTCCATGGCTTTAAAGCAAATAACACGGATAGCCACGAGCAGTCTGAGCGATTAAGAAGAATGCTGTTAGCGATGGTTGATGATGTACGAGTGGTGTTAATCAAACTGGCATATCGGGTACAGCGCCTCAGAGAATTAGCAAGCGCGGATGAAGTTACACAAAAAGCGATTGCATCTGAATCACTTGAAATTTTTTCACCCATTGCCAATCGTTTAGGGATTGGACAATTAAAATGGGAGCTGGAAGATTTATCCTTTCGTTATTTACAACCTGAAACCTATCAACGTATTGCAAAAATGCTTGAGGAAAAAAGAGGCGAACGGGAAACCTATATTAATCAGGTTGTCACGGAAATTTGTTCTCTGCTCGAAGGTTCTGATATTGATGCCAAGGTATATGGCCGGCCAAAACACATTTATAGTATCTGGTCGAAAATGACAGATAAAGACAAACAATTTACAGAATTGTTTGATGTTCGTGCAATAAGGGTAACGGTCAACTCGGTTACGGAGTGTTATACCGCGCTGGGTCTGATTCATGGTCGCTGGCATCACATTGCTAAAGAGTTTGATGATTACATTGCCAATACTAAAGAGAACGGATATCAAAGTTTACATACGGCGGTATATGGGCCGGAAGGGAAACCTGTCGAAATTCAGATAAGAACATCGGCGATGCATGAGTTTGCGGAGTATGGTGTTGCCGCACACTGGCGTTATAAAGAACGTTCGGAACAAGATGAGGTTCTGGAAAAAACGATTCACTCGATCAGAAAATTATTAGAAACACCTGAGAATGATGAGCAGGAATTATTAGACAGTTTTAAAACAGAATTATTTTCTGACAGAGTCTTTGTATTAAGTCCAGAAGGAAAAGTAATCGACTTACCGCAAGGCGCGACACCGCTTGATTTTGCCTACAGCATTCATACCGAAGTTGGGCATAAATGCCGAGGTGCAAAAGTGAATGGACGGATCGTTCCGTTAACATCGGTACTTGAAAACGGCGTGCAGGTAGAGATTTTAACGACAAATAATTCGGCACCAAGCAGAGACTGGTTAAATCCAAACTTAGGTTATATTGCCAGTAACAGGACACGATCAAAAATTAAAACCTGGTTTAAACAGCAGGATTATGAGCAGAATGTTATTGATGGAAAAGCAACAATCGATCGTGAGCTAAAACGCATGCATATTTTGAATCATAACGCTGATAAATCGTTAAAATATTTTAAAGTTCAAACTGAAGAAGAGTGGCAGGCTAAAGTCGGACGCGGTGATATAACGGCGGGTCAGTTAACGTTTGGTTTGAACCAGATATATTCGGATAAAACCGTTAAACCATTACCCAATAAACCTAAACCGACGGTTAATAAAGGGGGTAATCAATCTGTCACTGTTAGCGGAGTGGGTAATCTTTTAACGAATATGGCTTCGTGTTGTAAACCGGTTCCTGGTGATGAAATCATCGGTTTCATTACACTTGGTAAAGGTGTTTCTGTGCATCGGCAAGATTGTATTAATATCCTTAACCTTGAGCATGATAAACAAGAACATTTAGTCTCAGTTGAATGGTCTAATAATAATAATCAAACTTTTGAAATCAGCCTGGTTATTCAGGCGATTGATCGCACCGGGCTTTTAAAAGATATAACAAATACACTGTCAGATCTTAAGGTGAACGTATTGGGTATTCAGACCTTGTCAGACAAAGATACCCAAATGGCAAATATACAAATTGTTCTGGAAATCCAAGACCTGCAACAATTACAAAAAGTCTCTGATAAAATTATGCAGTTATCAAATGTACTTAAGGTGTATCGAAAAAATTAAGATAAATGAATAAAAGGGTCGGAGGTACATGAGAAAGACTTTCATTTAAAAATAAGTGGAATCAGTTCACAACTGTTTCTGAATAAATGAATTAAGAAGGGACAGACCTCCAAATACCTAAAAGACAGATTCCGTTGAAATCATTGTTATGCAATAAAAAAACAGGAAGTACTATGAACTTTTATGATGATTCTGAGAATGTCAAAAAATACATTCAGTTGTGCGAAAACTATGATGGTAATAATATCTATCAATCATTGAGTAAGCACCTCACGGTGAAGTCCACTTTTCTTGAATTAGGTTCTGGTCTGAATTAAAGGGGCAGCCCCTGAGGGAACCCCACGAAATTTAGCATTACCGGTCATTGCGAGGAAGTACTGAAAAACATGTGTTTTTGAGTACTGACGTGGCAATCTCAAGTTTATAACGCTTCAGTATGAGATTGCTTCGGTCATTTTATTAAGTTGTTGTTTTTGATCGTTTTTTTATGAATATTCGTGGGGACTCGTCAGGGGCTGCCCCCTTTAATTTTTTTTAAATCCGTTTAACTGAAACGTTAGATGCGCCTAGTTTCAGAAAGTTCTGTGATTGTAAGTTTATTTTGGCTGTAGCTAGCTTATATATTTTAAATTTTTTTATTGACTGAATTTTTTAAGGAATTAATGATGGAAAGCATGCAGGAAAAAGAGGGTAAAAAATTATCGCTTTTAGGTTCTGTCTCTTTAGGTACTGGCGTGATGATCGGCGCTGGAATATTTGTTTTGATGGGACAAATTGCGGAATTGGTTGGCGGGTTGTTTCCACTAGCTTTTATTGCAGGGGGCATTATTACTGGGCTAAGCGCTTATTCTTATGTTAAATTTTCTAACGCTTATCCATCTTCCGGCGGTGTCGCAAAATTTTTACGAAAATCTTACGGGCCAGGCGTTATTACCGGCACCTTTTCTCTATTAATGTATGTATCAATGGTGATAGCAGAAAGCTTAGTATCAAGAACTTTTGGAGCTTATAGTTTACGATTATTTGACATTGATAGCAGTAGCATTCTTGTACCTATACTGGCCGTGGCACTCATTGCAGCGGCATTTATAGTCAACATTTCTGGAAATAAAATCATCGAAGCGACTGCCAATACCACGGCAGCCATAAAAATTATAGGGATTGCTGTACTTGCGATTGTAGGCTTGTCTGTAGGCATTATCGCACCACTTGAGATGAATCTGCCTGCCAGTAAAGATAATATGTCAATTGCGAGTAATTTTTTAGCCGCACTTGCGTTAGCGATACTGGCCTATAAAGGATTTACTACCATCACCAATCAAGGTGGTGATATCGTTAATCCAACTCGTAATGTTGGCCGCTCAATAGTTATTTCAATTGTTATTTGCATTATTATTTATGTCACGCTCGCTATTTCTGTTAGTGCGAATCTTAGTATTGATGCCATTATAAAAGCCAAAGACTACGCTATTGCCGAAGCAGCACGTCCAGTATTTGGAAATTTAGGTTTATGGGTTACAGTATTCATTGCTATTGTAGCAACAGTATCGGGCGTATTTGCCAGTGTTTTTTCCGCTTCCAGATTGTTAGGAATGCTTGGCATGATGAAGCAAGTACCGGGCCTTGTAAAAAAGAAAGGCACAAGCCCTGCTTTGATATTTACTGTTTTGTTAGCAATGGCAATAACAATTTTATTTGACCTAACCAGGATTGCAGCCATTGGTGCCATATTTTATTTGCTAATGGACATTGCAGTGCATTGGGGATTGGTGCGTTATTTACGAGGCACGCTGGATTTTAATCCGGTTATTCCAGTTATTGCCATAATTTTTGATGTGGTGATTTTAACTACATTTATTTTACTTAAATTAAAAACGGATCCTTTAGTGATTGCCGTATCGGTTATTGGCTTTGTTATCATCGTCATTGCTCAAAAACTGTTTATGAAAAGCCATACAGACAGTGATGGAAAAATGGATATGGATATGGGCATGGATGATATGTAATCAAACATTAAGTCGACCCCTTTAATTCAATTATTTGGCACATATGGCGATGGAAGAAAGTAAGATGAATCAGTTAATTTGGACCAACTTTACAGATGAAGAGCTTATGGGGCAACATAGGAAAATAATGTCTACGCTAACCCCAGAACAAATTATGATGTTGTTTAAATATAATGTTCCAGCGCCATTTTTTGAATCAGTTGTAAATATGCTATCAGGTTTTATGCAAAAAAATGATTATCAAGATTTGATTTCCGCGCTAAATTAGTTCAGAAATCACGAAGCTTTTGGTAGGTTGTTACACGACTAACAAGGCCGTCTCAGATGTTATGCGCGACGTTAGGGCAACAGATGAAGAGGAAATAACCAATGGCATTAGTAAAAGCAACAGATAGGAAGATTCAAGAGTTTATTAATCTATATAATTCCTGGTCTGTTAAAAATAACAAGCTACATCGTGAATATACATTTAATAATTTCGTACAGGCATTTGGGTTTATGACAGAAGTTGCTCTGATTTCTGAATCCACGAACCACCATCCCGAGTGGTTTAACGTATATAAGAAAGTCATTGTCGATTTAACTACACATGAAGCTGGTGGAATAACCGAACGAGATTTCTCATTGGCTGAGAAAATGGAAGAAATAGCCGTAAATAAATAGAGGGTTCGCTGTCAATTAAAGAATTAAAGGAATTAAAGGGGTCGGAGGTACATGGAATTAAAGGGGTCGGAGGTACATGAGAAAGGCTTTCATTTAGAAATAAGAGGAGTCAGTTTGGGCTTCCAAAACAAGATCCAAATAACGAATCACTTTTATTAGAGCTTTCTGATACCTTTAAGGCGCTTGGTATCATTCAGGGTGCCGTTTTAACTTATGCGCCCTATATTAGTCTTTTGTTGTCATATGACCTTTTTGAAAATCATAGAAAGTAAATGAGTTAGAGCAAATAGAAATTAAAGAGGGCGGAATCCTTTAATTTATTCTCTTTTACCCCGCCACCCTAACAAAAAAACCAGCCTAAAATGAGGCTGGTCTTTTGACTGAAAATAGTGAGACAAAAAGGGTGTTTGTCTCTCTCTTTTATTCAGGGCTACTCTGATACGTTAATAATAATTTTTCCTTGTGCGTGACCGGTTTCACTGCGCTCATGTGCTTTTGCCACTTCATCCAATCCAAATTCACTGTCGATATTAACTTTTAGCTGACCGGCGTTGGCAAACTCAGTCAGCTGATCCAGTTGTTCGCGGTTAGGCTGTACAAAACAAAAGAAGGCAGAAACACCGTGCTCAGTTGCGGTTGCTTCGTCTGGCTCTTCAATAATAGAGACTAAGCGGCCACCTTGCTTTAAGGTTTTCCAGCTGTTTGCTAGCGTTTCGCCACCAATGGTATCGAAAACAACATCAATATCTTTCAACTCCGAAAAGTCTTCCTGATGGTAATCAATGGCTTGATCAGCCCCAAGGCCCAGCACCAAACTGGTGTTTGTTGATGAAGTTGTGGTGTAAACATAAGCGCCACGTAATTTTGCTAGCTGGATGGCGAATTGTCCGACCGCGCCAGAACCCGCATGTATTAACACGCGCTCACCGGCTTGCAATTTTGCCAGTTCGTAGAGCGACTGCCATGCCGTCAGTGCAGCTAAAGGAACACCTGCCGCTTCTTGCCAAGTGAGTGAGCTGGGTTTAATCGCAACTTCATCGGCAACGGCTGTCATGTATTCGGCATAGCTGCCGTTTTTAGTGATTTCAGGTCGGCTGTATACCGCGTCGCCTACTTTGAGGTGGCTCACCTGATCACCGGCTGCAACAACCTCACCAGAGACATCCCACCCCAGTGTTAATGGTAATGTGTGGTTTAACATGGGTTGCAGGTAGCCTTCGCGAATCTTCCAATCCACAGGGTTTACCGCTGCTGATTTTACTTTGATCAGTACTTCATTCGCCGCGGGCGTAGGAACGTCGATGTCATTTAATTCCAAAACGCTTTGGTTACCAAAGCTATTGATTTGTACTGCTTTCATTAGATTACTCATGTTTTCTCTCTTAAAGTATTTGTTTTTTGAAGTTCAGAGAATGGTACGCCACAAATTGTGGCTTGATTAGGTGTCTTTTTCCCACTATATTGTTTCCAAATTAGCAACAATGTAGCAAAATATGTCACTCGAAAACGAAAATATGCAGGGATTGGTTCTCTTTTCGCACATAAACAAGCTGGGCAGTTTATCGGCAGCGGCACAGTTGCTGGGTATAAGCCGATCATCGGTTAGTAAGCAATTGGCGGCGCTGGAGAAAAAAATTGGTTCCAGATTGTTTAATCGGACCACGCGAAAAATTGTACTGACGGAAGTGGGGCGCGAGGTGCTTCAGGAGGCACATAAAGTTGAATTGGCGCTGCAGACAATTGAACACATCAGCGACGATCATCAGTCTGAAATAGCGGGAACTATGAAAGTTTCTTGTTCCAGTGCTCAGGGGCGCGTTCATCTGGTCCCTTTAATGACCCGGTTTTTAGCTCGCTACCCAAAGTTAACGGTAAACCTGCAACTAGATGATCGTTTTGTCGATATGCTGGCCGAAAACATCGATGTTTCTATTCGAGTTGGATACTTACCTGATTCAACCTTGATCGCACGAAAACTCGGCGATTTATCCTGGATGCTTTGCGCTAGCCCGACGTATTTAAAGAGAGCGCCATCTTTGGAAACCCCCAGCGATTTAGTGCACCACCGTTGTTTGTTTTATCGAAATTCAAAATTTTCAATGAATACATGGACGTTTACGAGTGAAGCAGGAGAGGAGAGTGTCACCGTCTCGGGACCATTGGCCATCAACGATCCAAGCGCACTGGTTTCTGCTGCGGTTGAACACGCCGGCGTATTGCTGATCGATAAAGGCCTTCTAGGCGACACAATTCGTAAGGAAAAGCTGATCCCAATATTGCCGGGGTACCAGCCCATTGGAGGTTTACCGGTGTACGTCGTTTTCCCTGAAAGAGAATTTATGCCAGCAAAAACACGCGCACTGATTAATTTTTTATTGGAAGAAATGCCGGCCATAATACAAGGTGAATAAATTTTCTTCTCATACTTAACCAGCGGATATCTCATCATGCGGAATCTTGATCTTACAATCACACCGGGCATTAGACTATGAAAACTGACTCAATGACGAATCTTTTAAAACAAAACAATGCTGAAATATCTGTCGTAAAGGCGAATAAAATTTTAGTGGCGATTGACATTCTTGAAAACAAAGAACGCCCAAGTTCAAAATATGAGGGTAAAATTAAGAAGTACAAAGCACTCACGTCGAAGGGATTAACCTACGGAATAAATAAAGAAAACCCAAGCAGCCCCGGGCAGACAACACCGCATTATTACGTAGAAAAATTTGATGAACTGTTTTTGCTTATCAAAAAAAACAATTAATTAAAGGGGCAGAACCTGACGGATCCCCACAAAATTAAACGTCCCTGTCATTGCGAGTCAGTACTAAAAAACAAGTGTTTTTTAGTACTAACGCGGCAATCTCACAGTTAATCCTAAATGTCATGAGATTGCTTCAGTCACTTTGTTCTTTCGCAATGACGTGCTTTTATTTAAGTATTATCAGATTTTTTACTAAGTTGTTGTTTTTGATCGGTTTTAATCTAAATTTCGTGGGGATACCTCAGGGGCAGAACTTTTTTATATCTTTAATAAGAAAAGTTACTGCTGACTATGTCGTTTTAGGTTCTGGTATGGCGGTCAGCACTCCGATTAAAATTAGCAACATGCTTAATAAATGACTATTTTCTATTTTCTCACCTAAAAAAATGTAAGCCATTACGCCACTAAAGATGGGGAGTGTGTAGTAAATCATGGCGGGTTTTGTTGCTCCTAACAATTCAACGGCTTTGCCCCATAATATATATGAAAATAAGGATGCAAAAACGCCTAAGTAAAGAATTGAATAAAAAGTATTCTTGTCTATTGTTTGAATTTGAAAGCCTGTGCTGACTGACTCCCAGATATAAAAGGGGGTTAAAAATAAAAGACCAAGAATAAAGGTGCTGAGTTGAAATGAGCGTGTGCCTAAATCGGCAGGTTTGTGTTTTATTAAAATACTATAGAGGGCAAAGGATATCGCTGCGAGTAGCATCCATAAGTCGCCTGTAACAAAAGAAATAGTTTTAAGTACCGATAAGTTACCTTTTGTTATGAGTATTATTACCCCACTAATGACAAGTAAAATTCCTAATCCTTTATTGAGCGTAATGAATTCATTAAAGATGAACCTTGAAATGATGATAATAAAAATAGGAAAGGTTATGGCAATTAATGACATGTTAATTGCCGATGTTGAATGCCCGGCAATATAAATTAACGTATTAAATAACGATACACCAAGAATGGATGTAATCGAGAGATAGAGAACGTGACGCTTGATTATTAGCCAATCGGATATAAGCGACTTAATGGCAAAGGGCGCTAATATAATGATCGCCGTTGTCCATCGCCAATAGGCCAGACTAACGGGCGGAATGTTTTCTACTACACCACGTGCGATAGTAAAATTGCCAGACCAGAATAATGTTGCAGCAATGGCACTAAGATAACCATATATTAAAGTATTTGAATTTATTTTTTTCACTTAATACCTTCGACAAATAATCGGGGCAGCTCCCTTTTTACTTGCGCATCTTTTCTCATCAGACGTAATGATAGAATAATTATCTATTTCTACATACCGGTATGTGTGGATGTTTACTTTATAAAATGATTAAGCTAACTGTTAATGGGAGATCAGTCGAGTTGCAAGAGGGTGATCAGAAAACTTGTGCGTGAGGTTTTGTAATTAATTTGTACTATCTGTTAATAAATATTGTCAGAGACCGTTTTAGAACCGCTTCGCGTCTGCAGGTCGAGCAGTGAACAGCTGGTCTTTCGTGTTGACTGACATTCGCTATCACCCGGCTGTAAATCAAATGAACAACTTTTACTCTGTAGCAGACTCCAATCTGCAGCGGAGTAGGCTTTAGAAGGAAGATTTGCGGGGAAGTAAACACATCCCCCGCAGATTTCTTCAGTTTTATCAGGCTTTTTTAACATAGTAGGTAAATAAATTTTCTTGCTCGTTAGATGCTAAAAGTTGGTTCCCTGTACGCTCACACCAGGAAGGGATATCAACCTGAGTTCCAGGGTCCGTGGCAATGATTTGAAGTACATCGCCTCCAGCTAATTTTTTGAGTGTTTTATTCGTTTCAACCATGGGCATTGGACAGCACTTGCCGCTGGTATCTAAAACTTTATCCACTTTAATTTGATCACTCATGATTCCATCTCCTTTAGAAGTATTGATGATGATCGGCACTCACCATATGTTCGTTAAGGAACCAGGATGCACCGACAATACCCTCTGCCTCTGGAATGAGATTATCTTCTCCCACTTCAAAGATATTGGCGGCCAGACTGCAGGCATAGAAGCGAACATTACCGACCTCTTTTATCGCTTTAAGCAGGGTGTTGATATCATTGGGCAAACCGGCATTGGTGACACGCTCACGTACCCACGCGTCTTTATCTGCATGATTGCCGCCTACTTTTAACTGTTTTGCCCCTTCTTCGGTCAATGCACGAACCGCCCAGTTAACAAACAGAATTTCAACTTCCGCGCCTTCTGATGCTTCCAGATAGGCAAAAGCAAGGGGGGTGAGGATTTTGTCGTATTCATCATCACGTATAACAATGGCTAATTTTTTCATTTTATATCTCCATTAGAACGAATGCTCGTTCTAGTTTGAGGGTAAAAAAAAGGCTATGTTGCTACAGCCCTCCATGAACAGATCCACATCTCGTCTAAATAACTTGATAGGGATCTCTTGAGTAAACCATCCATGCTTGAAGTAATCATCCTGATTGCGCCGCCAAACAGGCAGGTGGAGGCAACCATCAGATCCATATTCTGGATCTCACCTGAATTCATACCGTCTTGTACAAATTCTCTCATGATTTCAAAAGGCCGCGATGAGCAGACAGGTCGCTCATTGGGCAGAAATTCTCGATGTTTTGAATAAAGCATGAACTCCATAATGTCGGGTTCATGCTCGGTAATAGTGAAGAGCAGTTCAATAACCGCGTGGCAACGATCATGTGCTGAGTTATGATTGTTTTTTATATTGGCGAGTTCTGAAGTCATACGCTCGAGCGTGTCGTTATAGAGCGCTCGGGCCACACCTTCTTTATCTTTAAAATGGTGGTAGATTGAACCGATACTCACCGCAGATTCACGCGCAATGTCATGCACCGAGGTATTGAAATAACCCTGTTCAGTGAATAGCGACAGTGTTGCAGACAGGATCTGCTCCTGTGTGTCGCCCGGGGACTTTTTGTTGGTTGCGTGACTCATGCTGTAACTCTAGATCGAACGTTCGTTCTAGTCAAGGAAATATTAAGCTTTTAAGGGGTCGGAGGTACACGAGAATAGTTCTTGTTTGCAATTTCGTTCCTAATTAAACTGAAAAATAAAATCAACGAGTTGAATATTATGGGTCAAGATTTAAAATCAATAATAAAAAATTATAAAGATGACGACGAAACTGTTTATAACAGCTGGTTCGTGAATAACGACGAAAGATTAAAAGCATTTCGTTCTATTCGAAGAGGTGTGTTTGATGTCATCCAGGATATTAAGAATGGAAATTTTGGTAATGATTTTAAAGGTTCATCTTTAGAATTTGTTTTAAACTGTATTACAGAGCAAAAGCAGGTTTTTAAAGGGGCATCACATCCATTTTACTGGAAACCTAAATTACGCATACCTGACATCTATGAAAATGAAGAAAATAAAATCGCTTTTGGCCAGTTTCTTGAAAAATGCATTAATGCTACAAATGAAGCTCAAATACTTAAGGAAATAATTTTACTCGATCAAAGAAAAATAAAAGGGCTTGGCCCTGCAGTTGCAAGTATTCTTTATTTCCTACATCCTACAATTATCCCTCCTTGTAATACCGCTATTGTTAACGGCTTCAATACTTTATTTAAAGATAAAGTAAAGCTTGGTTCATGGTCTGAATATCTTAGAATGAGAGAAGTTATAATTGAAAAAAATAATGAATTAAAATCTGATTTATCAAATGACTTAGGGGCTTTCGCAGGAATTTTATTTGATGTGGGTGAAAAGAAATTATTAATAAGTGATGATCATCTTTCTGATGAAGAACGAGCGAAAATTGAAAAGAAACTGAAAAAAAGGCATAAAGAAGTTACCAGCGAAATGGAGGAAGAAGATCTTCATACGGAAATGCAATACCACATTATGACAATTGGAGGCTCGATTGGTTATGATGTGATTGCAGCATCAAATGATCGTTCCAAATGCCATAATGGGCAAAGTTTATCATTTATCAGTCTGGATAAATTTCCAGAATTAGACGTAGACAAAGACACATATAAAACGATTACGCTTATTGATGCGGTTTGGTTTGATAAAGGAACAAACAATGTTGCTTGTGCTTTTGAGGTAGAAAAAAGCACATCAATATATTCAGGGATATTAAGGCTAACTGATCTGTATTTTTCTTTTGAAAACAATCCACCTTCTTTATACCTCATTATTCCTGATAAACGTGAAAAAGAAGTATTACTGCAATTACAAAGGCCATCTATTAAAAACAGTGAAATTGAAATACATTATATTTTATTCTCTGAATTAAAAAATAATTGCGATGCGATTTGCAAATTTGGTGAAGACAAAGAAATACTTAAAAAAATATCAAATGTTGCGCGTTGACACATATGAATTGGATCGAGAAAATAAATGGGTCAGATAATAATACTTTCGAATATTAAGAAAGTATTATACTCAGGCGTTGTTTATTAATTAACATAGGAAAAAATATGAACTGGAATATATACCTCTCTGGTGAAATACATACTGACTGGAGACAAAAAATTAAAGAAGGGTGTGCGGTGCATAACCTGTCGGTTACGTTCACCTCTGCTGTGACAGATCATGAAGCAAGCGACGCGGCGGGTGATTTGCTGGGTGCAGAAGATAATAACTTTTGGCGTGATCACAAGTCTGCGAAAGTGAATGCAATCAGAATTAAAACGTTGATAGAAAATTGTGATTTAGCGGTTGTGCGTTTTGGCGATAAGTACAAACAATGGAATGCGGCTTTTGATGCAGGCTATTGTGCCGCATTGGGTACACCTTATATCACGCTTCATAATGAAGACATTATTCATCCACTTAAGGAAGTGGATGCTGCGGCGATGGCGTGGGCGACGACCCCCGAACAAGTGGTTGAAATTCTGAAGTATGTTATTTCCAAAGGATGAAGTCTTAATTGTTATATATTTGATTATAAGATTAAGTGTAGAACATGGATATAAAGGTTGGTCAGAAATTTATTATTTCCGGTATGACGATTGAAATTGTTTCTGATGCTGGTGAGAAATGTGAAACGCGTAATATCACGACCAGGGAAAGTGTATTCTTTGATAAGTCTGTGCTTTTAAATGCAATTAAGTTGGGTAAGGCTGAGGAAATAGTTGAATAAAATAGATCCTGTTACAAATCCTCTGGATAAGCTGCCTGCTCTTCTTAAAAAGAATTTAGACAAAAATTTGTGTGTTTGTAATGAGGTGCCGAAGATGGATATTATCAATGCCATCGTAAATGGCGCGACAACAGTGGCAGAGATTAAAAAACAAACCTATGCCACTATGGGCCGTGGTTGTTGCAAACAACAGGTCAAGCGATTGATTGAATGCCTTTGTTCGCCAGATACTGAGGAGTCACTATCTTCCCCACTCTTTAAAAATAAACTCTATGAGGTAGAAATGAGTCATCCAGTTATTGAAGACCTTCTTTGGAGAAAAACCACAAAGAAATATAATACAGATAAAAAAGTTTCTGAAGAGGATTTAAACGTGTTGTTTGAGGCAATGCGTCTCTCGGCATCCTCTATTAATTCTCAACCATGGAAGTTTGTTGTTATTGAAAGTGAAGAGGCAAGAGAGCGTATGCACAAAACGTTTTCTCGTATGCATGCGTATAATCAGCCTCATGTTTTTGAAAGTTCGCAATTTATTTTGTTTGCGCACAACCCTTACTATACACGTGATGATTATGCGAAGGTTGTTGATAAAGGTGTTGAAGACAAGCGAACAAAACCAGAAAATCGCGAAGCCGCGTTTGCTGCTTTCGGGTTTGCAGAAGCGAACACGGATGAAAAAGGGTATACGGGTTGCTGGACTAAAGCGCAAACCTATATTGTCCTGGGTAATACATTACATACCCTGGCGAGACTTAAAATAGATTCTACTCCCATAGAAGGTATTGATACTGAGTTAGTGAATAAAGAATTTAAAAAAGAACTTGATGGTTATTGGTGTGATGTTGCATTGGCGATTGGTTACCATCATGCAGACGATTTTAATACAGAACTCCCTAAGTCCAGACTGCAGATGGATAACGTGTTAATGCGTATATAATTTAATAAATTGATTAAAAATTATTTATATGAGAATTGAATTAATATGAAAATTCTTATTACAGGTACGCGTGGTGGAATGGGGCTGGAAGCTGCTTTGCAACTTGCTAAGCGTGGCCATGATGTTATTGCGACGGTTCATCTTGCTGAAAGTATCCCTGTGGTAGAAGCGGCTGCACGTGAACGTGGGGTTACGCTTACTGTAGAGAAACTTGATATTCTGAATGAAAATGATCGCCGACGTTTTGCTGAATATGATATTGATGTATTGATCAATAATGCTGCCATTGGTGAAACTGGTCCGTTGTTAGAAGTACCGGTTGATCGCATCCGAAAAAACTTTGAAACAAATGTGTTTTCTTCAATTGAGTTCAGCCAGCAATTTGCCCGCCGTATGGTTGAGCGAGGTTCAGGTAAGATAGTTTTTGTAGGATCGCTGGGGGGGCGTTTGGCAATGCCCTTTATGGGACCTTATGTTATGACTAAGTTTGCGCTTGAAGCTGCTATAGATGTTTTACGGGTTGAATTACGTCCACTCAGCATCAAAGTGAGTTTGATTGAGCCGGGCGCATACGCAACAGGATTTAATGAAAAGATACATGCGAGGAAATATGAATGGATGGATGCATCCTCTTTGTATCATGATCATTTGGGCTACATTGAGTTATATGAAAAGAATAATTTTCGTTTACAAAGCAAACATATTCATCGTATTGCCCGTAAGATTGTAAAAGCGACAGAAGCAAAGCGACCCTGGGCGCGCTATGTTGCCCCCTGGTGGCAGGGCTTTGGAGTTAAAATTTTGAGAGCACTGGGTCTCTAACGTGTCAGAGCAGCTGAAGTTTTAATTTATTAATTAATACAAGGAACGACATGAGCACAACAATAAAAGGTCCCGATGGCAAACCACGTTGTAAATGGTGTGAGGCAGCGCCGGAATTTTTTGACTATCATGACAGGGAATGGGGTTTTCCTGTTGCTGATGATCAACATTTGTTTGAAAAAATATGTTTGGAAAGTTTTCAATGTGGTCTAAGCTGGCGCACTATTCTCGCCAAGCGTGAGAATTTTCGGGCTGCATTTCATCACTTTGATTTTAATAAAATCGCAAAATTTACTAAGCGTGATATTAATCGTCTTCTTAAAGATGAAGGCATCGTTCGTCATCGTGGAAAAATTGAAGCGACCATTAATAACGCGAAACAGATGCAGGAATTAATTAAACAAGAAGGATCTCTTGCGTCTTTTATCTGGCAGTATGAACCCGATGCAAAAAATCCTGAAAATCCGCAATCTGAATCAATGTCGGCTGAGTCTGTTGCTTTATCAAAGGAGTTGAAAAAGCGTGGTTGGAAGTTTGTTGGTCCAACGACGGTGTATGCATTTATGCAGGCAATGGGTTTGATTAACGATCATGTTAAGGCTTGTGTGATCAGAGACAAGGTTGAACGTGCGCGTAAGCGTTTCAAACGCCCGTAATAAAATGAGAACAGTTTAACGAATAAGGTTATTTGAAATGGATCAAAAAAAACAAATAGAGCAACTGGTATTACTATGTATTGATACAGCTAAAGAAATGTTAAAAGAATATAAAGTGATTATCCCCTTTGGTATCAGAACATTTTCTGACTCTGAAGATATGAAAATGAATTGTCCCGGCGACAAAATGCCTGAAGGCGATAATTCAAAACAAGTTAATAACGTTGTTGCTGAGTTAAAAGAATTCATAGTAAATGAAAATGTATTTGCAACGGCATTTGTGACTGAGCTCGAATCAGACGGTGACTTTGCTATCGGTTTACAAATTGAAACAGAGCAGTCATCAGTGCTTTTTGCTTATCCTTACCGAAAGCAAGATGATGATTGGGTGATTGATGAGCCAATACAAACGGTTCAGTTATTAACAAGAGTTTTTGAATGAATTTATTATTGCCGAAAGTAAAATTTACGACTTACACAGTTATATTTATGTATAGCTTTGCCACCAGTCGGCAATGACTTTACCAACGGCCGGATTAACCAGATAACCATAGGAACGGTGGCAGTTGAGTCCTTTTTCATTGTGAAAGAAGTTATAAATTCCTTCACTATGATCCTCGATAGATTCAACAATATCCAGTTCTCGCATTTCACTAAAGTCATCGGAAAAAATACGATCCACTGCGGTGATATCACCCACAGAAGAAATATTTACCCAGTTTCGGATGTTAGTTGGGTATTTCTTTTTGCCCTTGTATTTATTTCCGATTAACCTGTGCTGAACATAATTTATTCCCAACGGACTACCTATGGTCAGGAAATCGATCTTAACCGAAAGATTCTCAATATGTGAAAGTTCCCAGAGTGTATCGTATGCGATGATTGATCCCATACTATGTCCAATGAGTAGTATGTTATCTTTATTTTTTAGTCGTGGGCGCAATTCATGTTTTAAAAGCTCTCTAACTTCACAGGCAATATTGTTCTCGTTATGAAAATAACGTTTAGTTTCTTCAGCCGATGAGCGTAATTCTCCGGGTAGTAATTTAAGCAGGAAAGGCAGGTGATCGACGACACTATAGAGTAAGCGATGCAGTTTGCGCGGGGTTGAATTAGCATCCTGAATGTCCTGTTCACTTGGTCTGTGTTGGTTAATCAGTGCATCTATCCAGGGGAGATCACGGCTAATATCTTTGCGGCTATGATAGTAAAGATAATTCCAGGCAATGAGTTTAAAGTTATCTATATGTTGGCTTAAGTTGTCGGCAACGTGTGGCTCGGCTCGACGTACACCCTCTAGCAGAGTCCGCCACAGCAGTGCGTGATGTTGTTCGGGTGCAGGCTTGGGATTTTTACCCGGTACAAAAATGATATGCCGTTGATTCATTTGAGCTGTTCACCGTTTAGTTAATTTTTAAACTATGCTATAGATGATAACCGATTATTAAGCTATCAACAGATAAAAAAGTAGTGAATATGAAAGAGCAGTTTAAAGTATTAATTCTGGGGCATGGTGAAATGGGGCACGCCATGGAATACCTGATTAAAGCTCCATTGCAGCTGGATATATGGGAAAGACACTCTAAAGATAAAGTGCATCCCATTGTCCTGGAAGATGCGGCATCGCAAGCAGACATTATATTGTTTTGTTTGCCAGTGAATCCGCACCGAAAAATTGCTAAACAGATAGCTCCGCACTTAAAGAAAACCTGTCTTTGTTTGAGCATAGCAAAAGGCCTGGATGAAACAGGTTTAAGTGCTGCGCAAATTTTTGCCGGTGTATTTGGAAATAATCAACCTTTCGCTCTTTTATATGGGCCAATGATCTCGGAAGAAATTCGAGCTGGCCATGAGGCCTTTGCCCAGCTGGGTTGCGCTGAACTAGATTCATATAACAAAGTGCGTGCGTTATTCCATAATACAAATCTTTATATTGAGCACTCTTCTGATATCACAGGAATTAGTTGGTCGGTAATTTTAAAAAATGTCTATGCCCTGATATTTGGCATGGCCGATGAATTACAACTTGGTGATAACATGCGCGGTTATTTATCCGTTGCTGCTTTACGCGAGCTGGATCAAATAGTTTGTAAAATGGGTGGGCAGGCAGGTAGCCCTTATCATCTTGCAGGACTGGGAGACTTGATTACTACGGCAACCAGTGAAGGTTCACATCACCATGAATTAGGGTGTATGCTGGCAAGAGAAGACGTTAGCGGAATAACAGGAGAAGGTATTCACACGCTTGAAATGGTGAAACAACATAATTTATTTAATAAAGAAGACTATCCTCTTTTTGATTTGATCGATGACATTGTTAACAAGCCTCACAACGTACATAAAAAAATAAATAACTATTTAAGAAATGTTTATTCCTGAAGTTCCGATGTTTGATATTGACAAAGATTTTAATATTGAAAAGTAAAGTTGATTGCACCGTGATTAGTGACTTCTTTCTGAGTTATGAACTCTTTAGAACGGGCCATACTACTTATTGAGATACATATGTTATCAAAGGTATAAACAATGCCATACTGTACATCACCGACAAATGGCTTTTCACTGTGCTAATTTTGGAGTTATTTATATCCAGTGAATATTAAAATTATAAAAGCAAATTATGCAGATTCTAAGCAAAGTGATGACATCATCTCTTTATTAAATAGCTATGCCCAGGATCCCATGTGTGGCGCTGAAGCATTGAGTCAGTTTGTTATTGAAAACCTGATTAATGAGTTAGCTAAATTACCGCATGCTTTTAGTATTTTATGCTATGTCGATAATGTCGCAGTGGGGTTGATTAATTGCTTTGAGGCATTTTCAACGTTTTCCTGTAAGCCATTAATCAATATTCATGATGTTATCGTGTTACATGATTATAGAGGGAATAAGCTGAGTCAGAAAATGCTGATGGAGGTAGAAAGAATTGCTAAATCAAAAGGGTGTTGCAAGCTTACTTTGGAAGTATTAAGTAAAAATGGCGCTGCAAAAATGTCATATGAAAAATATGGTTTCAGTCATTACGAGCTTGATCCAAAAATGGGCGTTGCTCAGTTTTGGCAGAAGTTAATTTGAGCTAAAGGGTGTTTAATTTATGTTTTTAATCTAAAATAATTCGTATATTCAATTAGTTAGATGGTTTACACTGATCGATTAAACGAGCAAATTTAATAAAGGAATTTTAAGTTGGACAAAAAACATTATCCTACTGCATTTTTGCTCGTTATCGCTGTTGCACTTTATTTCATGTACGGCGAACAGTTTTCATTAAAAAATGTTGATTTTAATGCATATAAAGAAGTTTGTGAGAAATACCGTTCTGCTAAGCCAGACACATACACGGATGACGAAATATTAAGCCTGGTAAATAAGATAAGCTATCTATTGCCAGAATCGTTTACAGAGATACAAGAGCCGCTGAAAAAAGAAATAAAAATCTGCGCCAGTGAACTTTCAAAACGCTTAGAACCAAAATAACATTATTATAGAAATTAGATGGAGTTAATTTAGCGATGTCATTTATATTTGCAACATTTAAAGTTCCGTTATGGTTTTTAATTTTTGCTTTAGCGAGTGCAGCACCTCTTTGGATTAAGTGGTACAAATTTATTTACAAGAAAATTATTGCAAGTAATATTGTTGAAGATACATTTTCAGATTCAGAGGTATTTGATCCGGAAGCAGAGTCTGGCATTCTTAAAAAAGCGACCGATAACTGGAATACCAGTGTTGAACATGAGCTTAAGTCGGAAGAGTTAAAAAAATCAAAACGGCAGCATGACATTAGTTCTGTAGATCAGCCTTATGTGAAAATAGTTTTAAAAGTTCTCGCCATGAAAGGCGATGCAGGTATGTTGATTCAATCCATTTCGGATAATTTAGAAATAAGTAGTAATGAAATTAAAAAAGCACTTTCTTATTTAGAGAAAAATGAGTTTGTTGAATCTGTTTCCAGTGGCATGGGAGAAAAATATTATCTATCGTCACGTGGAAAAAAATATTGTATTAAGCGTGGTTATATAAAAATATAATATTCATGGAGTTAATGTTTTATGTCTTTTTTCTTTGATACGATTTCGATTCCTTTCTGGTTTATTTTTTTTATTCTTGCAAGTGCTTCTCCACTTTGGCTTAAGTGGTCTGTGAAATTCCATAAAAAATATATTGTTACCGGTCTTTTGAAGAAAGTATTTCGTCGCACTAAAACGGTTGCAGAAATGAAACTGGATATTTTAAAAAAAGCCACTGATCATTGGGATGCAAATAGTCACATATCAGGGTTTCCCGATAGTGCTGCGGTAAAACATAAAGCAGAAAAAAAGAAAGTTGATCCGGTTAAAAAGCAAAATATTTCACTTGTATTAAAAGTATTAGCAGAAGCGGGGGAGGCAGGTGTTTTGCCTAAATCTATTTCAGATAAAACCAATATTGGTATTGTCGATACAAACAGTGCGTTAACGTATTTAATTGAAAAAAAATATGTTGAAATGGTTAATGCGACAAGAGGAAAAAAATACTACTTAACTAAGCTTGGACAAAAATATTGTATTAATAAGAAATATATTTAAGCATCCTTAGTATAAAAATTAAGAGGCGATGAATGGAGTCGAAACGAACATTAATTTTACGGTGGATTGAGCAGGGGAAAATAAACAAAGAGCAAACAAAGAATGTTTTATCTTCTGTGGGCGTATTACCGGATAGTTTACGCTGGCGAGTTTTTATCGAAAATTTACTTGCATGGCTGGGTGGTCTGGCTTTAGTTTTTGCCATGATGTTTTTCATTGCCTACAACTGGGAAGCAATGGGACGTTTTGCAAAGTTTGCTCTGGTTGAAGCTTCAATAGTGCTTTGTATCGGGGCTTATTGGAAGCTTGATGTAAATAAGGTTGCAGCCAAAATTTCCCTCACCATGGCAACCATTTTATTGGGTGTGCTGTTGGCATTATACGGTCAGACTTATCAAACCGGTGCCGACCCATGGCAGTTGTTTGCTAACTGGGCTTTGTTAATGTTGCCATGGGCTTTTATTGCACAGTTTGCTTCAATCTGGCTTATTTGGGTTGCGTTGCTTAATCTGAGTATTGTGCTTTATTTTCAGACTTCCGGTTTTATGTTTGGCCTGCTTTTTGGTGATGTTGAAAATGTGTTCTGGATTTTATTTGTTTTTAATTCATTTGTATGGGGTGTTTGGGAACTTTTAACGAGTCGTTTTAGTTGGCTTAATGAAAGAGGGGCAATTCGTCTTATCGCTATTGTGAGTGGCTTTTCAATTAGCTACTTAATGTTAATGACTATTTTTGATCATTATTCATCTAAGGTGCCGGTTGTTTTTGTTTATTTTGTCTGGGCTGGTGCACTTTATTTTATATATCGTCGCATTAAGCATGATTTATTTATGTTAGCAGGATTGTGTTTATCCGCTATTGTGGTAGTAACCAGCTTCTTTGCAAATAATTTACTTGACCGACATGATTCGATTGGCGGATTTTTCTTCTTAACGCTAATTGTTATTGCGATGGCCGCCAGTGCTGCGAAGTGGCTTAAAAATATTCAAAAGGAGATGATGTTATGAGCTTTCCTGTGAATAAAAAAAGAGCCGAACTCTGGAATGAGTTACTAGCAAAGAACGTTGTTACTGGTGGGGTACCCGCTTATGAAAATATTGAATCACCCTGGTATGTTCGTATTTTAATTGGTTTTTCTGGCTGGATATCTGCGCTATTTATGTTAGCTTTTATTGGGGCTGCGTTTGAATTTGTTATTAATAATAAATCAGCCGCATTTATTGTTGGCAGTTTAATGATTATTGCTGCTTACAAATTATTAACAACAAAATCAGAGAGTGACTTTTTATCGCAGTTTGCACTCGCAGTGAGCTTTGCCGGACAGGCGCTATTAATCTATAGTCTGGAATTAATTCAGTTTTCATCTGTTAGAGATGGGGGTAACTGGTTGTTATTAGCTGCTATACAGGCAGCACTTGCCTGGTTTATGCCTAACAGTACTCATCGAGTTTGGTCTGCGTTTATCACCATCATCGCCATTAATCTTGCCTTTACGGTGTGGCATATTTATTTTATTCAGACGGCATTTATTATGGCCATCGTTGCAGTAATTTGGCTGAATGAATTTAAATGGATTGAATATCACAAAAAACTTAAAGCGATAGGCTATGGTGTTACCTTAGCTCTGTTATATCAGGTGGGTTCTGGTATTTATCATCTTATATTTTTGAGTAACACAAGAAATCCTGGTAGTGCGATGCAACCCTGGGTCGGTGACTTACTTTCCGGTGTCGTTATTTTATTTGTTGTATTAGAGCTACTAAGACGACATTCAATACGAATACCCGATCGGCTTGCAAATATCGCTTTTACAGGGGCCGTGATATTAATTTTTATCTCACTAAAAATGTTCGGTATTACGGCTGGAGTGATGATTATATTACTGGGTTATGCGAACGGTAACCGGATTCTTACTGGCTTGGGTATTGCGTCATTAATATATCACATTTCTGCATATTACTATTCTTTAGAAACGACGTTGTTAGAAAAATCTCAGCTGTTAGCTATTTTTGGCCTTATATTATTACTGGCAAGCGGCTTAATGCGACGTGTCTTATTTAAAGATCAGGAAGAATTTAGAGACCAGGAAGAATTAAGAAATCCAGGAGAGACTGAAGATGCGAAATAATATCGCTGTCATCGCCGGAATTATTGTTTTGTTGCTGGTTAACTGGTCAATCTTCGGTAAAGAACAACATTTAAAAGAAGGGCGTATTGTCTATTTAAAATTAGCCCCTGTTGATCCCCGTTCATTAATGCAGGGGGATTATATGCGACTTCGGTTTGCCATGGCGAATGAGGTATATAAAAGATTACCTAAAACCGGTAATAAACCTGACTGGCGACGAAATAATGTAAACGCGAGTGATGGACGAATCGTTGTTACAATCGATGAAAAAAATATTGCAAGCTTGAATCGTTTAGAAGACGATAAAGCTCTCACTACTAATGAACTGCTGCTTCGTTATCGAGTACGCAAAGGAAGAGTGAAGTTTGCTACCAATGCTTTTTTCTTTCAGGAAGGTCATGCCAAAGCGTATCAAAAAGCACGTTACGGAAGATTTAGAGTAGATGAAAAAGGTGAGCTATTGCTGACCAGTATGTATGATGATAAATTGAAAAAACTTGAACCTGTTGAAGAAAAAAACAAGAACTAATCATTATGCCAAAACATGAAAAAAAATCTTGTCCACGCTGTCTAGCCGGGTTTGAGTGTAAAACAGGTTCTATTTTATTGTGTCAGTGTTCTCAAATTGAAATGACAGCAGAACAACTTGAATACAGTAATAGCCAATATGATGATTGTTTATGCCTTTCATGCTTAAAAGAACTTCGCACAGAATATAATGGTTTGGCTCACCGCAAAAATAGTCATAATTTTATTTTTGGAAGGAAAAAATTAAAGTAACTATTTGCTCGTTTGTTATGTTTAGTCCGCTTATTTTAAGTATAATTTCGCCTTCTAATTATATTTTGATGTGACAAATAATGTTAATTGTAATTTCCCCTGCGAAAACACTTGATTATGAAACACCCCCTAAAACGAAGGTGTTTACTACTCCCGACTATCTTGACCATTCACAACGGCTGATTAACCGCTTAAGACATTTTTCTTCATTAGATATTTCAGAACTCATGAAAGTGAGCGCAAAAATTGCTGACCTGAATTTTGATCGTTATGAATCATGGAAAATACCTTTTAGCCAAAAAAATGCAAAACAGGCTGTTTTGGCATTTAAAGGTGATGTTTATACTGGTTTAGCTGCTGAAACATTTAAAGCGGATGATTTTAAATTTGCTCAGAATCATTTACGCGTTTTGTCAGGTCTGTATGGTTTGTTACGCCCATTAGATCTGATGCAACCGTATCGCCTGGAAATGGGGACAAGATTAAAAACAGATGAAGGTAAAAACCTGTATGAATTCTGGGGTTCAGATATTACAGAAGGTCTGAATAAGCAGTTGAAAAAAATAAAATCGAACATATTAATTAATTTAGCGTCAAATGAATATTTTAAATCGGTTAAGCCAAAAGAGCTAAATGCAGAGATTATCACGCCTGCTTTTAAAGAATTTAAAAATGGTGATTATAAGATGATTGGTATTTATGCTAAAAAAGCCCGTGGTTTATTGAGTCGCTACATTATTCAAAATAAATTAAATGATCCTGAAGATATAAAGTCATTTAGTGAAGAAGGTTATCGGTTTAATAAAAAATTATCAAAAGATAATAACTGGATATTTACCCGCAAACAATAAGAGATAAGAAAATGGATGAAGAATTAAAGAAACATATTAGAGAACCTAAAACATGGTTGCGCGGTTTATATATTTTATTATTTTTGGTTTTATATAGTATTGCAAAGGTTGTTATTTTTGCGATTATTCTTTTTCAGTTTTTATTAACAGTATTTACCGGTAAAACGAATGAAAGACTGGTAAAACTGGGACAAAGTTTAAGCACCTATAGTTACCAGATTTTAACGTTCCTCACTTTTAATACTAATTACCACCCTTATCCTTTTGGTGCATGGCCAAGCGGTGCGCCTAAAGAAAATAAAACAGAAAAAAATATTGAAAATAAGGACGAAGAAAAAGAAAAATAATTAAGAGAATATTATGAAACTTTATTACTCTTCGACGTCGCCTTATGTTCGTAAAGTCAATGTTTTTGCAATAGAGACGGGTTTAGATAAACAAATTGAATGGCTTAAAATAAACCCCTGGTTAGCAGAAGATATATTAACCGCAGATAATCCCTTATCGAAAATTCCGACACTGATTACCGATGATGAAAAAATTATTTATGATTCAAGAGTCATTTGTGAATATCTGGATACACTGCATTCTGGTAATAAATTTTATCCTGAAAATAGTGAAAAACGCTGGCAGGTATTACGTTTACAGTCGCTTGCTGACGGTATGCTTGAGTCCGGTATTTTACGTTTTCTGGAAAGAAAGCGTTCTGCTGAAGAACAGTCAAGAGACTGGGATAATACGCAAAAAGAGACGATTGAACGTGGCCTAGATTACTTTGAAAATACGGTATCTGTCTGGGGTGATAATCTGGATATTGGCGTCATCAGCGCAGCCTGTGTGTTGGGTTGGCTAGATTTTCGTTTTATAAACGAAGACTGGCGAGCACAACGGCCAAATTTAAACAGCTGGTTTGGTCAATTTTCTAAACGCCCATCTATTACAAACACCATGCCTTACGAAGCCAAACAAGCGGTCTGACATTTTAATCCATTGGCGTAAATTGTAAGCCTGCAAATTCCACTCGTGCTGCATTGCTGCATTTAATTAAATCAAGAAATGTTGTTGCTTCTTGTTTACTGTCAAATGGTCCATCAAATCCTGTCCGCGTTTCCACGTACCAGCCCGTATTGTGAACATTTACGATTTGTGAGTTATTGTTTTGCATTACTTCACCCCTAAGTTTGTTTTTAGACTGGATATAAATATGGCGCAAAAGTCGATTTCTAAAATTGATCCAGATCAATTATTTATTAATATTACAAAAAGTAGGTGCTAAATAAGTAACAGCTAATGAAGACAATTTAACTTTGACGTGACTATAAAGTACCAGTTTTTGTATATACGTCTATAATAATAGTTAGGCTGGAGGTGTTTATTATGGATGAACGTCGATCTGAACTTCGTAAGTTGGTCAATACGCCTGTGCGATTGTACCACTCTAAACTTGGCAGACTGGACGGGATAATTAATGATATCTCGGGAGGTGGCGCTGCGATAAAGTTAAAAATGTATAAGGCACTGGATAGTAACTCGTCGAATGACAACCTGTTATTGCGTCCGATAAATCTTGATGTCTTGTTTCCAGTATCCTGTCTCAGGCAAAACGAAAAAAAACTGGTTGTCAGGTTCTTAGAATAAGCGAGTTTAACAATTTACTTTTGCTGTTTATTTGGGGATGGCGAGACCAACCTCAAGCTCCTCAAACCAGTCAAGAAAACGTTTAACGTCGTCACCTTTAAATAAGCGTCCGTGTTGCGGTGCCATGATTTCTATGTCTAATTGACGCACACGATTGATCCAGTCTTGTTTTGCCCGGTTAGAAGGCATCCAGCGCTGATGAAACATTTTCATTTTATCAATTTGTTCATCGAAATCTTCAACATACATCGGTGCACCTTCTGCTTCTAAGGCGGCACCGACGTCACCACTCATTAGAATTTTGGCTTCAGCATCATAAACATGAAAGTTACCTGAGGCATGCAAATAATGCGCAGGAATAAACTGTAATTGTGCATCACCAAGATCAAGCGTGCCACCTTCATCAGCAATGGGAGCAAAGGTAATATTTTTAGAACCAAAGTGACGAATGAATCCTTCCCAAATCCAGGGAGTATGAAGTTTTGCATGGGGTAATGCTTCTTCCCAGAGTCCCAGCGATGAAATAATGTCCGGATCCTGATGAGAAGCAAAAAGATCAGTGATGTCCTCAACACTAACGTAATGCAGAACGGCTGTGAGCATCGAAGCAAAGACTTCAATTCCACCGGGATCAAGTAAAATCGTTCTTGAGTCAGTTTTAATCATGTATTGGTTGGTATCAATGATGCCTTCTTTTTTTCCCGGATCACGTCCAAACATATACCATTGATATTGTTTGTCATATATTTTGGTTGCTTTCATCGGATCGTCTCGCGTTTTAATATTTCCAACACATTATCCAGCTTATTGCGGCTACTTTTTACATGGTATCTGATTTTATCGGTTGCTTGCTCAAGGTTATCAGCAACAACTTCAAGACTGGCGCTGAAATTACGTGCACGAGAAGCCTCAACCCGGGACGTTGTCGATAAAACCTGACTGCCTTTTGTACTCGACTGAATATCATCAAGTAACAGCGTTAAGCGAACAATATTTTTTTGTAATGTTTCCTGATAAACCAGGTATTGCCGGTGTATTTTATTTACCACAGGTTTTAATGAGTCGATATATCGGGCATCTTTTCCACTTGCTAATACACGATTATATTGTTGTTCAGTATTTATAATATGTGTGCGCTCTACGGCCATTTGAGAAAGTTCAAAAGCTTCTTTTGAAATTTTAATGACAAGTTGCATTACATCCTGAGCCATTTCATCGATAAAATCAGTAATTGGTCGAAAGCCAAGTGCCGCTTCGCCAGCGCGATGAGAAATTGCCTTAGCATTCATTACTGCAATGGACATTTCTTTAGCAATCTTCCTTACATTGCTTAATTCTGCCGTCACAGTAGCGGCAGTAATTAAAATATTTTCGGAATTTTTGGAGGACATAGTTTGTTTAATTATGATTAAGTTAACCTAAATAGCGACTATATTATTAAAACCTTTAGGGTTAGGCCTGGTTTGAAATAGCTAATAAAAGAAAAAATATATTGATCTGATAAAAATATGACAATCTCTTGTGGCCAGATAACTAAAAGAGGTAAATTCAGTGTGAATCTCATTAAAAAAGCGTGATTACATACTGATTTTTTACGTATAATTCACGGTATACTTTAGCTAAATAATAAATAGCGATAAAGCAGACTATTGATGACAGATAAAAGGCAGCAGTTACGACAATTGGTTAATGCCCCTGTGAAATTGAGCCACTCTGTTTTTGGTGAAATAAAAGCAGTGACAGGTGATATTTCAAATACCGGTGTTTTTATTAATGTTGAAGATAAACCGAGTTTACCGAAAGGTGCGCATATCAAACTTCAGTTTTCGAGTTCGGTTTATCCAAATGTAAGTTTTAATACCCGTGTCGTCCGCGTCACCGATGAAGGCTTTGGTCTTGTATTTGTTGATTATGAATATGGTGGTGAACGTTTTTCAATGAATAACTTAAAACACATTTGGAATAAAGAAGCCTGAAATAAATAATAATACGGATTATATTTTGCAGATGTAAGCTAAACTAAAATATAATTAATGGTTTTGGTTGTTGCTATCGCTCTTTTCATATACCTTTAAATTTGACAGAATAGAGTGCAATAACTGACCGGAATTTACCTGCATGTTGTTTTTTCCCTTTCGCGTTGATTTAAATTTTAATCGTATTCCTTTGCTTACGATATTGTTCTCTCTTATTGCCATATATGTATTTATACAACAGGGAGTAAGCGCGAAAAATATTGATTTGTCGGCAAAAAAATTCTGTGAGTTAAAACATGACAGAACATTTTGGTTTGTCATAAAAAAAGTATCAATGCTCGATCATAGTGATATCTCCAATGATAAAAAAATAAATGAGTTATTTGAAAGCGATTGTAAAGATGTTTTTTATAATATCCATACAAGCAAATACCCGGACCTGGTCATTGATGAATATCTTGACCGCTTGGATACTGAAGCGATTCGTAATGATGCGATTAATAGTATTTATATTCGCGGTATGCTGGAAGAAAAATATCGGGAGTTTAAATTAAGTGGTGTAGATAATGATCTCACCGCACAACTCATGTATGAACCACATTCATACAACCTGATCAACATGGTGACGGCAGCTTTTGCACACGGAAGCTGGGAACATTTATTAGGTAATTTGTTTTTCTTTTTCGCGTTTGCTGCTTCCATTGAAATGATACTTGGCATGTTGCGTTATGTGCTTATATTTGGATCTTTAGCGATCGGAACGCATTTATCCTATTCTTTAGCCATGATGAATGTTAATGATGCTTTGCCGACTCTTGGTTTGTCAGGCGTGGTAATGGGAATGATTGGTGTTTTTGTTTTTCTCATGCCTAAAATAAACATTCGTTGTTTTTTATGGTTTTTTGTTATTTTTCGAATCGTAACTGTACCTGCATGGTTGTTGGCTGCCTGGTATGTTAGCTGGGATATTTATGCACTCTATTTCTCAGAAGAACAGTCGGCTATTAACTTCATAGCCCATATTAGTGGAGCAATACTCGGCTTTGGTTTAGGCTTGCTATTTCTTGTTGAACAGAAAGACAAAATTCAGGAAGAAATTTTGCTTTATCAGGAGTCAGAAGAACAAAAACAGGAAGAAGAAAAATAATTTAACAATCGTTTTCTGGCATTTATGGCACTAGCGGTGTTTAATATAATAAAGGAGGTATCATGAATACTCAGGATAAGAGAAAACATCGCCGCACAGCATTTAATCGAAATATTTTATTGGACTCGGTTGATGGCAAGACATCGGTCATAAAAGCAAATGATATATCAACTTCGGGCATGGGATTATATGCGGACATGCCGAGGTTAAAGGGAGAGTTACTGCGTCTAACGTTTGATCTTATTCAAAATGGCCATAAGCGTGAAATTAATGTTGCAGGCGAAGTAAAGCATGTGCAGCTTGTTGAGCATGGTTATAATTTTGGCGTAAGATTTCTTTAAGTTTTCATATTTCTTCACAAACACTTAATTAGGTTTAACTGATGAATGATATTTTACAGTTGAGTCTGGCATTGGCCGTTGGTTTATTGGTTGGTGTTGAGCGTGGCTGGCAGGAACGGGGATCAAAAGAAGGCAGCCATATAGCAGGCTTACGAACATTTGGTTTAATTGGTTTACTCGGTGGTATCTGGGGTATCTTATCGAAACAACTGGGTGAAGTTTTACTCGGTTTTTCTTTTCTTGCAGTAACAGGTTTGCTGGTTGCTGCTTACGTGGTAAGCAGAAGTCATTCAGAAGATCGTGGTATTACCAGTCTGGTTGCCGCACTCATTACTTTCTCATTAGGTGTTATGGCGGTTAAAGGTTTTGAAAATGTTGCGGTTGCCGCTGCTGTGGTAACGGCAAGTTTGTTAAGTTTAAAAACTCGTCTACATCACTGGATAGAAACACTGGAGCAGCAGGAAATACATGCTGCACTAAAATTATTATTAATTTCCGTTGTCTTACTTCCGGTGTTACCAAATCAGGGTTATGGACCATGGCAAGCATTGAATCCATATTTATTATGGTGGATGGTTGTTTTAATTGCCAGCTTGTCATTTGCCGGTTATTTTTCAATTAAAATTGCCGGTGCCCGTCAGGGGATTATGTTAACCAGTTTTTTGGGAGGCCTGGTTTCTTCAACAGCATTAACACTTTATTTAAGTAAACTCAGTAAATCTAAAAAAATACAACGTGTTGTCGCTGTCGGCGTCATTATTGCCGCTGCAACCATGTTTCCCCGGGTGCTGATTGAAGTCGCTCTTGTTAATCCTGAATTACTAAAAACTTTATGGCTGCCGGTAACGGCTATGATGATCGTTGCATATGGTTATGCTTATTTTCTCTGGCGTAAAGATGACGATGTTGGCAAGTTAGAGTATGAGCCAAAGAATCCTTTTGAACTTGGTTCAGCTATTCGCTTTGGTTTGTTGCTGGCCGTTATTATGTTATCGGCAAAGGCGATTCGATATTGGTATGGTGATACCGGGCTCTATGCTTTGTCAGCCATTTCCGGTGTTATTGATGTTGACGCTATTACGCTATCAATAGCAAAAATGACAACACAATCTTTACCACTGGATGTCGGGGGAAGAGCAATTATTATTGCTGTTATCGTGAATACGCTTGTGAAAATGGGATTGGTTATTTTTCTAGGTGTTTCTTTGTTAAAAAAATATGCTTTACCGGGTTATTTTCTGGCGATAGCGACTGGCGGACTTGCTCTTTTAATGAGCTAATATTAATTTAAATCTGGCAGTGTTAGATAACGCTGTCATTTTTCCATGCATATTTTCATATAGTAAATGTTGTATTAATGTAAGGGGGATAGCACTATTCTCAGCTTCACTAACTACAATGTTTGAGTGTAAAAGGGGAGGGAATTAAAGCGGTCTATTCCAGCCAGCGAATTTCACGCGCGGTTTTGTCGCCAATGACTACCTGATGCAACCCTCTGGGGATAGCGATTTCGGTCAAAGAAAGAGGGATTTTTCCGCCCATAATCTCCGCTAATTCCTGTGGATAACGGGGTTCTTTATCCGCATCGGCATAACCTTCAGGAAATAATGGCAACCCTGTGCTGAGGTCATATTTATCTGTTGCACCTAAGGTATGCAGTATTTCGTGAGTAATAACCACAGTGTTCGCAGCGGTCATTTTCTTTTCGGCAAAGGCATTTACAATGCCGAGCATGCCTTCTTGTAACCCCAGTGAATGTGCAAGTTGTTGGCGGTCTTTCACATCAAAATATTTTACGAATACGCGGATATGTGGTGCAGGGCCTTGATAAGTATTGGCCTGAAAAGCCCAATAACGGAGCTTTAAGCTCCAGAGGATAATGTCCAGCATTGCACCAGAGGTCGGCGGCTCAGGCGGCAGAGATTTAACTTGAGGGGCTAATTTGAGGGTAAATGGGCGGTTGATTGCGAGTCCAAACTCTCGTGCCTCCTCGCCAATAAATTCCTCAATGGACTGAAAATTTTCAGGAGTTAATTGGTTAATATAGTTTTGGGTCGCTGCATGGTTGTCTGCATTAATGGGGTAAATTGCAATCCACAAAGGCTGCTCCCAATCGGTACTTCTTTTGCTGGTGAGCCAGCTACCAAGTGCAACGCCAATCAGAATAAATGAAAGACTAACGATCCGCAGGATTTTAAAAAGTTTTCTGGCAGACATTGCTTCAGCCCGTAATTATGAGAGATTTAACAGATATTTAGCTTTTGGTCGTGGAAATTCACTTTTTTCTTTATTACACTTTGCTAAACATTCAAGACCCTTTATAGCAGGGATTATGAGGAAAATCGAAAATGGAACATCGACTAGGTGAAACTGGCTTGCTGCCGTTCCGAACGCAACGGGTATTTAACATTGGTTCAGACTGGTATTTTGCCGTACGTGATGGAAAAGATTGCGGCCCCTTTGAAAATCAACAGGACGCGCAAAGTGGGCTTGATGACTTTTTAAATAATTCCCAATTAAAAAAAGGTATTAAATGACTATATCTTATCCTATTATTAGTAAGATAAGCGGCTAATAATTGCCGCTTGCCGTCCACTTAAATAATCCTGCGCACGTTTCACTTTGTCTACACACCCCGGATATTCGGCAAACTGGTGCTGTACTTGCGCAGCAACCAATAATGAATTTGCCCGACTTAAATTCGTTTGATGTACTTTGTGCGAACGGGCATTTAAATTTGCATTGAGGTTTGCGATACCTTGCTCACAGGCGCTGGCAACGTCATTTGTTTGCATTGTATTGCAACCAGCCAGACTGCTGGTAATAATAAGTGTGATTAAGCTTGTTAATAATGATTTCATAATAAGCACCTGCGTTTCTTAAGTATAATATAGCGGTCTGCCCCTGATTAAACCTTGAACCAGACCTCACTTTTTGGAGTCCTTTTGTTTCTTGAAACTTTAATTCACAAAATGTGATCTTCATCGGTTAAAATGTACTAAGCATATTTCGTGCCTAATGTGTGAATACAATGATTTTTAAAGAGGAGTCGCCATGCCGTCTTTTGATGTGGTTTCAGAAGTTGATTTTCATGAAGTAACGAATGCCCTCGATCAGGCAAATAGAGAACTTAGTACGCGGTTCGATTTTCGTGGTGTACAAGCCACTTTTGAACGTGCTGATGAGATTGTGACATTAACGGCTGATGCGGACATTCAGTTGCAACAAATGCTGGATATTTTGCAAAACAAACTTCATCGTCGTGGCATCGACATCGCCTGTTTAGAGATTGCAGATGCCACCCGGCTGGGAAAACAAGTAAAACAGAAAGTGACGATTAAACAAGGGCTTGATAAAGATACAGCAAGAAAAATTGTTAAGTTAATCAAAGAGAAAAAATTAAAAGTTCAGGCCGCTATTCAAGGTGAAAAAGTCCGCATTACAGGGAAAAAACGTGATGATTTGCAACAGGCGATTGCGTTCTTAAAACAAGCTGAGCTGGATCTACCTTTGCAATATGATAATTTTCGCGATTAAAGTCGTTTTGGCCTGAAGCCGAAAATTATTGGTTTTGACAAAGATGAAGAGGGCGATTGGTTTGCTATTTTGAGTTGTGGTCATAGCCGCCACGTTCGCCATAATCCACCCGGGGTTAACCGGCCGTGGGTACAGCACGCATAAAGTCGTAAAAAATTTCTGGGTACCGAGCTGAAGTGTAAAAAATATAAGGTTCCTGATTAATAAATTTAATCAAAATAAGCGGGATAAAACTTGAAAGCGCTCTTTTGTGCGACTAAGTTTATAATATTACTGCCGATTAAATATCATGCTGCTCAGCATCATATTTCATATGTCTTAATTTTTTCATGTCTATTAGCATGAACCTTCCCCCGTTGAGCGCTGAGGAAGGTTTTTTTTTGCAAATAGATTTTAAGGTTTTAAACCTTTGTTTAAGGGAGCTGATTTAATTTTTGAATATTCAGACATTGAGCCATCGTAAACTTTTACGTTTTTAAACCCCAATTGCCGCAAAGTGAAGTAGCTTTGAGAAGCCCGATGTGCCGATTGGCAATAAAGTGTTACTGGTGTTGTTAATTTGCTGATACCGATTTGCTGCAATTGAGTTTTTAACGTTTTTGAATTTTGCATAGTGAATGCATTTTCAAAATTAACCGCCTGTGACCACTCCCACCATTTTGCGTTGGGGATATGACCACTTCTTGGGTAACGGGGGTGACCTGCATATTCTTCTTTGCTGCGCACATCGAGTAAAATATTTTTATCATCAAATGTACTTTTTAATACTTTTTCTATTGAGACAACATTATCTCGCCCTGTATTAATGTTCGCCTGATATTTTGTTACTTTTGTTTTTGTGTGTTTTGCGGTGACTTTTTTACCTGCAAGAATCCACTTTACTAAACCACCATTTACGAGAGAGATTTTTTTGTGGCCTAATTTTTCCAGTTCCCAAAAAAGACGAGCTGCATGCAGACCACCCATATCATCATATATAACAACATGATCATTTTCCTGAATGCCCAGTAAACCTAAGATTTTAATTATGTGTTGTTTGCCTACACTTAAACTAACGCCCCTTTTGTCTTGTGTATTCAGCGCAGCGTAGGGTAGGTGAGTTGAACCGGGAATATGAAATCGCTGGTATTGAGTATCGTCTGACATATCAATTAAACGAATGGATGAGGATGTTAAGTTTTTATCCAGCCAGTCCACATCAACTAAAAAAGAAGTTGCTGAAAAGGCAAGTGATGAAGTAAGCAGTAAACATAGGAAAAGTAATTTTTTTGTCATGGCTTTTAGTCGTCGATGAAGTTAGTTTAACGTGGCGTGATTATATGAAATAAACGACCCGTATAGTGATAAATATGCATGAATAATCAATTATTTTGTGAATTGATCCCGCTTATTTTTCTAAAAAATAATTAAACTATGCACTCCCCCCTTTTCCCAAGGAACCTCTTGTCATGGATACAAACGAGAAAATTTACGAAGTTATTGAAAATGCGATTGATAGCCAGACCGCCTTTGGCGATTTATTAACCGCGGAAGAAAAACAAACTTTAATTGATCAGGGTACCATTCACTCTGCTGTCATTGGAGAAGAACTCTGTAAACAGGGAGAAAACGATCGCCGGGTTTTTATTATTGTTATGGGTGAAGTAAAAATAAGTGAAGGTAATAATGATAACCCGGTTATTTTAGCACACTTGAAGCGGGGAGAAGTTTTTGGTGAAATCTCAGCCCTGTTTGATTCGCCGCGTATTTCCAATGTCAGTGTAACTAAGCCGAGTGTATTATTAATTATTCCAGGTGACGTTTTTGAAAAAATTATTACCGGGCGTGCGGCTTTATATAATGCGATTCTTGAACGTTATAAAAATCGTTTAAGCGAAACAGCATTACGTAGCGTTGATTTATTTCGTCATCTGGATAAAAACGCTTTAATGCCATTAATTCAGGCATCATCAATTGTCAGCATTCATAAAGACTGTGTGATCGTTAATGAAGGTGAAGCGGGAGATTATTTTTATATTATTATTCGTGGTACTGCACGGGTTTCTTACCATCTCGGTGGCAGCTCTATTAACCTGGCATTAATGCATTCCGGTGATTATTTTGGTGAGTGGTCTGTTTTAACCGGCGCACCGCGTGCTGCAACTGTTTCGGCAATGAATCGCGTTGACTTATTGAGTATTGAACGTGAAGCGATACTGGTATTTATTCAAAAACAACCCGAAGTTGGAGAAAGAATTGATTTGGTTGCTCACAATCGACGTAATGAGTTTTCATCAAACGGTATGCCAGATTCCACTGAACAACTGGAACGTATGGTAAAAAATATTGAAGATGTTATTCAGGAAGGAATTAAGTAAAAATTATCTTTATCCTGTGCTTTTTCTTTATATCTAAGCTAATCTGGCTGAACGAATAAGGTGGTATTAAAGAGAAAGTGATGGAAGTCTGTCAGGCATTAATATCAAAAATTAAAATAGAACATGCTGCCGGACGGCTAGTGCTGCCATCTTTACCTGAAATTGTTGTTCGTGTGCGTCAGGCTGTAAATGATGATGATGTTAACCTTGGTAATGTTGTAAAACTGATTCAGGTTGATCCGTCTTTAACTGCACGTTTAGTTCAAATCGCAAATTCTCCTCTGTATCGAAGTCGGCAGCCTGTTGAAAATTGTTTAATGGCTGTAAACCGTCTTGGTTTAACCACAACGCGTGATTTGGTCATTTGTTTAGTTTTAAATAATATTTTTAATGCTGAAAATAAAATCTTGCGGACCAAGCTAAAAAAACTCTGGCATCACAGTTGTCAGGTTGCTGCGATTGCTTCAATTATCGCAAAAGTAACGCCTAATTTGCACGAAGATACAGCATTGTTAGCAGGCTTATTACATGACATAGGGGTATTACCTATTTTGCACTACGCTGCAGATTACCCTGAAATTTTCGAGTCAGATGAAAAACTAAATTATGTTATTCAGGAATTACGCGCGCCACTTGGGCAGGAAATATTAAAAGAGTGGAATTTTGATGGTGCATTAAGTGATGTTTCTGCAGAAGCAGAAAATTGGTTACGTGATAATGAAAAATCTGCAGATTATGTCGATGTGGTGATTGTTGCTCAAATACATAGTTTTTTTGGCAAAGCTGATGTTGCCGAATTACCTAATCTTTTAACATTACCTGCTTTTAAGCACTTAGGGTTGAGTAAAATGGGGCCAGATGCCAGCCTGGAAGTTTTATTCGAGGCAGAGCTGGACATTAAAAATATAATAGGGATGTTGGGTTAGCTGCTGGAATTAACAAAACACCCTATACCTTGGCATGGCTTTCGCTTAAAATGAATTAAATCATGATTTAGCTCAGTTTGTTTAGAGGAAGAATATTTATGTACCCACGAATTATATTATTGGCCGCGACATTATTAATGAGTAATTTTACTGCTGCTGAAGAAATTAATATTCAGTTAAGTAATGACACTGCACGGTTTATGTATTTAACAGAAGCCTTTGGGCAAGATTTTGGTCGTCTGGAGCTTGAAGCCGGTTTTTTATATAATCAGAACGGGGATACATTATTGAATGCCGGTTTAATGGTTCGCGGTGAAAGTGTCTCTGTTCCGTTGATTGTTTCAATTGGTGCACGCGCTTATTACGCGTCATTAGCACAATACACTGTGAGTGCCATTGGGATTGGTGGTGATTTATTGTTATCGCCTGAGTCGTGGGGTGGTTTAGGTCTTGGTGCCTTTTTCTATACTGCACCCGGTGTCGTGTCTTTTGGTGATGCCGATGGGTTAACTGAATATGGTGTATACGTGAACTTTCAAATCACGCCGCAAGCCAGAATTGTTGGAGGCTTCCAGAAAATTGACACCTCGATTACAAATGTATCAACCATTGATATTGATAAAGGTGCTTATTTTGGCATGAATCTAAGTTTCTAAAATGAACTAATATTAAAAACAGAATAAAAAAAGGGGCATATTTCTTGCCCCTTTTTTGTGCTCTTAAATGAAATATTCTTAAAGAGCCATATCTTTCAGGGCTTTTAAAGGCTGAACCTTTACAACGTTACGCGCTGGTTTTGCTTTGAAGATTGTTTCTTCACCAGTGAATGGGTTGATACCCGGACGTGCTTTAGTAGCTGGTTTGCGAACAACTTTAACTTTCATTAAGCCAGGTACAGTGAAAACACCCGCGCCATTTTTACGAACATGGCCATTAATGATTTCTGATAATTGTTCAAATACAGCAACAATTTCTTTTTTCTTCAATTCTGTACGATCTGCAAGTTCAGTGTACAAAGCTGATTTAGTCATTGGCTCTTTAATTGCTTTGATTTTTTTTGCAGGTGCTGCTGACTTCTTTGCAGTTTTTTTCTTAGCTGTTTTTTTCTTGGCTTTCTTCTTAGCGGCCATGTCTGCTCCTAGATTAATAGTTGATTAATAGTTTTGTTAGATTAATAGCTCTGTTGGTTCACGTTAAGTTAAATACATAGAGTATTTAATAAAAAATCATTATGCTTCATGTACAATAAAGAAGCTTTGACGCTACTATACATGTATTTATCAATAAAAAACAATTTTTGCTAAATGTTTTTGTTGTTGTTTTTATACCTGTAAATTTGTTCCTTTATGGAGTCGATATTGAGACAAAAAATCTGCGAAATTAAAGACCTGGAAGAATTATCCTGTAAAGAATTTGTTGTGCAAAATAACGAGCTTGATGTGGACGCATTCCTGGTTTATTTTAATAAACGTTGTTATGCCTACGAAAATAGCTGTCCACACACCGGTGTAAACCTTAATTGGCAAAAAGAGCAGTTTTTTAGCTTTGACGGGCTTTATTTACAGTGCAGTATGCATGGTGCGTTATTTGAACCTGTTAGCGGGCTCTGTGTTCGGGGGCCATGCAGGGGCAGTAGTTTGAAAAAAACAAATTTAGAGGTTGAAGCTAATGTGGTTTATAGTCTGGAATAAAAATCTGTTTGAAGTGTGAGAAGGTGAGCGCATTTTTATTTATCAATGATTGAAGTTAGGCTGATAATTGCATACCTTCATTAAAGATAAGAAAAATATTGCCGATAAAGATTATATTGCCGATAAAGATTAAAGTTAAGAGTAACTAACCATACAAAAAGACGGTTTTACCTGTTAAATATGAAAATACATAAAAATAAAATATCTAAATTTACTGTTCTGAACTATTTTTTATCATCTGTTATGAGTGTGCTATTGCTGAGTTATTCTGTAAATCTTGCTGCCGCAGAATATGTCTATATTAGTGATAATTTACGTGTTGGGGTGAGAACAGAACCGGTAAGTGGCATACCACCTATTGGCGTTGTTTTTACCGGAATGCGACTCGAAGTGCATGAAAAAGCAGATGGCTATGTAAAAATTACCACAAATAAAGGTCTAACAGGCTGGATAAAAGATATTTATGTAACTAAAAAAGCGCCGGCCATTATTCAATTAAATACCATTCTCTTAAAATATGAAAAGTTGAAAAAAGAACTTTCTCAGGGAAGTGATACAACCGCGATGCTTGAAAAAGCCAACGCGGCATTAAATGAAAAAGTTAACGAGCTTAAAGCCGAGCGACGTGAATGGTCCAGAGAGCGAGCAACTTTATTGGCGAGTCAGCATAAAGATTCGGACTGGTTTGGCATCGTCGTGACAATTGTTTTGATTGTGTTGAGTTTTATTGCAGGGATTTTCTGGTATAAAAGCCAGGTAATGAAACGTCTGGGTGGATTGCGGGTTTAATATTTAATTCACATCAGGCGCAGAGTGTTTCAGCCATTGCATCGAGTGCGTTATTTTCTTCCATCACCGCTTTAAGTGCGTCTTCAACGTCGGCCAGGGTTAACCCAAGTTGCTGGCATAATTCTTCAGAAATGTCTTCATCGCCAGAGTCAGATAAACGATGTGCTGCTAATGCTTGTCCGGCAAGTTGTGCCAGCCACACATAAATTTCTTGCTTACCACTATAATTTTCAGTGTGGTGCTCCCCAACAACCGTCGTGATTTCTTCTGGCATATTCCAGTGCTCCATCAAATGCTGACCAATCGTACAATGTGTGCAGCCAAATAAATTTTGTTCTGTTGTTATTAAAGATTGTTCGGGACGGCTGGAGAGCATTTTATTTAGCCAGTCAAATTCGAGATGGAACAAATTTCCCATTAACACAATACCAATATTGTGTAGCAACCCTGTGATGTAGACAATCGAGGAAGGAGGACGAGAATCATGGGGTATGCGCATTGCAAGTTGTTGGCATAATGCGGCACGGTAAGTTGCTTCTTTCCAGAAGGTACTCATGCTGAGCCGGCCACTTTGTGGAAGCTTGAATGCACGACCAAGGGCTGCACCAAATGACATATAAAGGACGGTTTCATAACCAAGTACTCTGAAAATAGCATCGTGTAAATTGCTAATTTGTCCACTAAAGCCAAATAAGGCTGAATTGGCGTAACGTAAGGTTTGTGCGGTTAGCGCGGGATCATGGGAAATAATACGCACCATGTCATCAACGGTGCCATCCGGATTGGCTTGTAACTCAAGCAAGTTCGCAGCAATAGATGGCATAACAGGCAAATGCTCTATATTTTTTAATTGTTCGAGTAAATTACTGTTCATGTTGTTTGCTAATTGCTTTTCATCATTATTGGAATGAGAAAATATACCACCAATTAGGGCATTTTCGATCATTATTTGCATATCCCAGATATCGACCTTTATGCGTTCAGCCGGGTTGTCTGTAATAAGAAGAACCGTAGATTTGGTGCTCATAGGTTCATCAATAATTAACTGTATATCATAATGCGCTTTACTGCTAAGTGAGGACTTACTAAAAGGTTTATGGTTTACATTCTTTAGCGAGGTTAATACATCATTCAATTCTTTTACACTGACAAATCTTAGCTCAGGACGTTCTATTAGCGCCTTTAACGTGAGTAAATCCAGTTGTTGACCATTATTGTAGACAGCCATAACAATGCCGTGCGCGTCTTTCAGAAAGCTAACCGAACCGTGCGTTTGCGCTAAATTTTCCGCCCTTGCTGAATCAACCCGTTGAAAAGGAACATCCTGATTTGAGAGTAAAGCTTGAATGATCGAAGAAAGTAACATGTGACAAATATTTACTCAGTTAATGCTGAAGTTTTAAATATGGCTTGAAGTTTATCGACAATATTGAGATTTTCTTTATTGATTAGGACAGAAGATGTGATGAATTTAACAAACTGTTTTCAATTATTTGAAAATTGCCCAAGTTTGGGGCAAAGACAGTGACATCACATTAGATAGCTGCTAAAAAGTGATAAAAGATCAATAAGTTACATACCAAATTACTTATATACCCATCATTTAAGGTTAAATTGTGCGATGAGTAAAAAACAAAAAATAACCATCGAACAGCTAAAAGCATTCGAGCCTATTTCCTCTTTGTCGACTGAGCGGCTGGAAGAATTGCAAGGTCTCGCGGATGTAGAGGTTTTAGGTGTCGGGGTCACCATATTTAGAGAAGGGGATGTTGATAACCAAAGTGTTTATTTGCTTGATGGTGATGTGCAAATGCGTTCAGTGTCCGATCAAGGTTTGAATACCAGTATGACTCACAAAGCCAATGATGCGAAACATCCGCTTGCGGAAGGGCAACCCCGTCAGGTGACTTGCACAGCAATGACACTGGCAAAGGTACTGCGGGTCGATAATGGTATTCTTGATTATATGTTGACCTGGGATCAGCTTGCAGTGGCAGAAGAAAAAGAGCCGGCTGTCGATGAAACGGCTATTAAAGAAAAACCAAAAGAGAAAGCTTTATCTGAGAATGTTGAAAAAGATCCTGCTCATGATTCTGAAGATGGTCGTAACTGGATCCGCCGTATGCGACACATCATGGCGTTTAAAAATATGCCGCCGGCCAATATCAAAAGTTTACTTCAAAGAATGGAAACGATTGCTGTCGATAAGGATGAAGTTATTATCGAGCAAGGTGGCCCCGGTGATTATTATTATGTTTTAACGGAAGGCGAGGCATTAGTCACCCGCACGGTTGAGTTAGCAACATTAAATGCCGGAGCAAGTTTTGGTGAAGAAGCACTTTTGTCAGGTTCAAAACGCAATGCATCTGTCACCATGAGCGGACCAGGTCAGTTGATGCGTTTGGCCAAAGCTGATTTTAATGAATTATTAAAAGAACCTTTACTTGATCGAGTGACGCCGGATGAAGCTCAGGTACGGGTAGCAAAAGGAAATATCTGGTTAGATGTGCGTCATGTGACTGAATTTAATCACAGCCATTTACAAAACGCGATTAACATTCCGTTACATGAATTACGTATGCGTATAAAAGAACTCGATAAAGATAAAGAATATATTTGTTACTGTGGTACAGGCCGACGTAGTTCTGCGGCGGCTTTTTTACTAGTGCAAAGTGGCTTTAATGTTGTGGTGTTGGTAGGTGGCGTGCAAAAAATACCGCAGTTTTTAATAAAGGGTTAATTTAAATTAATAACAGTTAAAAAAAAGCCGGAAGCATTTTAAATGCTTCCGGCTTTTTCAGGACTAACTTAAAATTAAATTAAGCTTTTTTCTTTTTTTCAATCAACTCATGAATGACTGGATTAAGAATGAGTTCCATTGCAAAGCCCATTTTAGTACCCGGTACAACAATGGTGTTTGGACGAGACATGAAAGAATCCTGAATCATACTTTGCAGGTATGGAAAATCAGCTTTTGATGGATCACGGAAACGGATAACAATGAAACTTTCGTCAGGTGTCGGAATATCACGCGCGATGAAAGGATTAGAAGTATCAACCGTTGGCACACGCTGGAAGTTAATATCTGTTTTTGAAAACTGTGGCGTAATGTAGTTAACGTAATCTTCCATACGACGTAAAATGGTATCAACAATCGCTTCTGCTGAATAACCACGTTGTGCATTATCACGATGAATTTTCTGAATCCATTCGAGGTTAACGATTGGGGTTACACCAACCAATAAATCAACGAATTTAGAAACATCCGCTTTATCATCTGCTGCACCACCGTGCAGACCTTCATAAAATAATAAATCAGATTTTTCTTTAATGTCTTCCCATGGTGTGAATTGACCCGGTGTTAAGCTCGTGCTTAAACGGGCATTATGCTCTACCGCTTCTTCATCACTGTGTAAATAGTAACGACGTTTACACTGGCCCGTTTCGCCATAAGATTTAAAAGTCTCTGCTAAAACATCAAAGTGATTCGCATCAGGACCAAAGTGGCTGAGGTTTTTACCTTGCTTGGCAAAAACGTCAATTTGTTCTTTCATTTCAGCACGATCAAACTTGTGATAGCTATCGCCTTCAACCACTAAAGGATTGATTTTTTCGCGGAAGAAAATATGTTCAAATGCGTTTTTAACAGTCGTAGTACCAGCACCAGATGAACCGGTTACTGCGATGACAGGATGTTTAGCAGACATGGAAGCTCCTTAAGTCTTTTTAATAGTTTTGAATTCTGTTTTTTATGCAAATTCGTTTCTGCGTGCAGCGGCTCAAAATGTTGTTAGAGCTACGCCGGAAAAGTCGCATATTTTATGCAAAAACAGCCTAGAAGTCGAAGCTTATCTTCAATTTATAATTACGTAGATAGAGGAGGATTGGGTGTTTTTATCGACGCATTTACGTCTTTTCGCGTAAAATGGCGCGATGACCAATATCTTTGCGGTAGTACATGCCATTCCAGCTGATTTTGTCCACCAGATTGTAGGCTTTTAACTGTGCTTCACTAACTGTTTTGCCCAAGCCAACGGCACATAAAACACGGCCACCACTGGTAACGGTCTGTCCCTCTTTTTCAGCTGTGCCAGCATGAAACACCTTTTTGTCTGCAGTTGCAGCGGGGATTCCTGAGATAACGTCGCCTTTTGCATAATCCGCAGGATAACCACCAGCAGCAAGTACTACTCCTAAAGCAGGGCGAGGATCCCATTCAATAGAAGCCTGATCCAGTTTTTTGTCCAAAGCAGCATTACAAAGTGCGACTAAGTTAGATTTTAAGCGCATCATAATCGGTTGAGTTTCCGGGTCACCAAAGCGGCAATTATATTCAATGACTTTAGGTGTGCCATCAGCCGCGATCATTAAGCCAGCATATAAGAAACCGGTATATGGATTGCCTTCAGCCGCCATCCCTTTCACTGTGGGTTCAATAACTTCAGCCATAATACGAGCATCAATTTCTGGTGTAACAACCGGAGCCGGTGAGTAAGCCCCCATGCCGCCGGTATTAGGGCCTTTGTCGCCATCGAGTGCGGCCTTGTGATCTTGCGATGTCGCCATCGGCAAAATATGTTCACCATCAACCATCACGATATAACTGGCTTCTTCACCCGCTAAAAATTCTTCGATTACTACACGGTGACCGGCTTCGCCAAAAGAATTTCCTGCCAACATGTCTTTAACAGCAGCAATCGCTTCGTCTTCGGTCATCGCGACAATCACACCTTTACCAGCCGCTAAGCCATCGGCTTTAACAACAATGGGCGCACCTTGATCTTTGATGTAAGCAACAGCTGCATCAATCTCAGTGAAATTGCCGTAACCGCCTGTTGGGATATTGTGACGAGCAAGAAAATCTTTGGTGAAGGATTTAGAGCCTTCAAGTTGTGCGGCAGCTTGAGTCGGGCCAAAACAACGTAATCCGGCTTCAGCAAAACTATCCACAACGCCCAATACCAACGGCACTTCAGGACCAACTATCGTCAGCTCGATATTCTCTTTTTGGGCAAAGGCTTTTAATGCCTCAATGTCATCAGCAGCAATAGCAACATTTTCAAGACCGCTTTCAAGTGCAGTGCCCGCGTTTCCGGGAGCAACAAAGACTTTTGAGACGTTTTCAGATTGGGCTGCTTTCCATGCTAAAGCATGCTCGCGGCCACCGCCGCCAATAACGAGAACTTTCATATTTTTGCCTGATATTTTGCTATTTTATTGAGGGAGCGACCTTAGCGGATTGTTTTTCCAGGGTCAAACTTGATATCGGTTTGTCATTCACGATAAGGGTTGTAAACTAAGTTAGGGTATTGATTTAATGTAATATGACGGAAATTAAAGGATTTAAAATGGCATTTTTATTACGCTGGTTAAAGCGGCTTAGTTTTCTAATTTTAGCACTTATTGTGATTTATGCGGTTGGTCGCCCCACTCAAATTTGGTTGGATGGTTTTTATAGCGGAGTACGTGAACCTTATTTACAAATGATGTCTTCAAATGCAGTAACAATACGCTGGCAAAGTGAACGTGAGTTTTCTGGTGTTGTTCGGTATGGAACAAAACTAGAACAGTTAAAACAATCGCAAACTGAAACACGTGTAGGCGAAGAACATGAAGTGCGTTTAACCGGCCTGCAACCTGCGACAAAATATTTTTATAGTGTGGGCAATAAAACGAAAGATACTTTCAAAGGGAAGAGTTTTTGGTTTAAAACTTCACCATTAATAAATTCAGTTAAAAATGAATCTATTCGCTTTTGGGTAACGGGTGATCAGGGTTATCCGAACCCTATTCAAGATCAGGTGCGTGATTCGGCGACAGCCTGGGTTAAGCAAAACCCACGACAAAAAAATAAATCCCTTTTCGATTTTTGGCTAACAACGGGCGATAACGCCTATCGTTCTGGAACTAACGAACAGTTTCAGGCCGGTTTTTTTGAGCCGTATAAAACACTTTTACGAAGCACGCCGGTATGGCCTGCTTATGGCAATCATGATTCCCGGCGTTGGGTATTTTTTGATATTTTCAGTTTTCCGGAAAAGGCAGAAAGTGGTGGAGTGGCTTCCGGAACCGAACATTATTATTCTTTTAATTATGCAAATATTCATATTGTTATGCTGGACACAGAAGCCAGTGATCTTGATGTCGATGGTGAAATGTTAACGTGGCTAAAAAAAGACTTAGCCGCGAATAAGCAACAATGGTTAGTTGCAGCATCGCATCATCCACCTTATACCAAAGGCTCACATGATTCAGATAATAAGTGGCGCAGTGGTGGACGACTCAATGCTACACGTGAAAATGTTTTACCCATACTCGAGCAGGCCGGCGTCGATCTGGTTTTATCGGGGCACAGTCACATGTATGAACGCTCAGCATTAATTAATTGTCACTATGGCTTATCTGATTCATTTACCTCTAAATTTATTAGAGATGACTCGAAAAAATCAATCTATCGTAAAAAGGCAAGTAAGCTATCTGCATACAATGGAACTGTATATGCTGTCGTTGGCTCATCATCTAAGGTGAATGAGGGGCCTTTGGATCACCCTGCATTGCCTTACTCGTTTAAACAAGCTGGTTCAATGGTTGTTGATGTGAATAAAAATCACTTGAAAGCCTCTTTTATTAATAAAGACGGCTTAGTGATCGATCAGTTTGAGATAATTAAAGGTGCGAAAGGCGGTGTAGAATCAAAGGATTGTAAATAACCTGAGCTGCGTATAAAAATGCACGTCATTCCCGCATGACTTCAGCAGAAATCTTGTCGTTTAAACACGGTAGATTCCAGCTAAAAAGCACACCGGAATGGCAATATTCTATAGGTTGAGAATATTTACTCGTCTATTTTTATGTTTCTTTATTCTTAATGTTTAAAGTGACGCATTCCGGTGAAGACCATGGCAATGTTATGTTCATTTGCTGCGGCAACCACTTCATCATCGCGCATTGATCCCCCCGGTTGAATGACCGCGGTAATTCCATTTTCTGCCGCTTGATCTAAACCATCACGGAAAGGGAAGAAGGCATCACTTGCCATAACGGAACCTTTAACATCTAAGCCTGCATGTTCAGCTTTAATGCCCGCAATACGTGCAGAGTTTACGCGGCTCATTTGTCCGGCACCAACACCGATGGTCATGTTTCCTTTGCAATAAACAATGGCATTGGACTTAACAAACTTTGCAACACGCCAGCTGAATAAGAGGTCTTGCATTTCTTCATCTGTTGGTTTGCGTTTTGTGACTACTTTTAACTCGTTATGGAGTTCCAGATCAGCATCCTGAACTAATAAACCACCATTTACACGTTTAAAATCTAAACGTGGAGATTGTTCTTTAGTCCATTCACCACATTCAAGCAGGCGAACATTCTTTTTCTTGGCAACGGCTTTTATTGCTGCATCACTTATCCTGGGGGCGATGATCACTTCGACAAACTGACGTTCGACGATCGTGCTTGCAGTCTCTGCATCGAGTTCCTGGTTAAATGCAATAATGCCACCAAAGGCAGATTCTGGATCGGTGGCGTAGGCATTTTCATAAGCTTCTAAAATATTATGGCTGGTTGAAACGCCACAAGGATTAGCATGTTTGACAATGACACAACTTGGGCCTTCACTAAATTGTTTTACACATTCCAGTGCGGCATCGGTGTCGCCAATGTTGTTGTATGAAAGTTCTTTACCCTGAAGTTGTTTAGCTGTTGCTATACTGGCTTCAGCAGGATTATTTTCCACATAAAATGCTGCTGCTTGATGAGGGTTTTCACCATAACGCATTTCTTGTGTTTTATTATATTGACTATTGAAGGTGCGAGGGAATGTTGTTTTGTTTCCATCCGCTTCAATGCAACCTAAGTAGTTTGCAATTACACCATCATAATGAGAGGTGTGTTCAAATGTTTTAACTGCTAAGTCAAAACGAGTCGCGTCTGTTACTTCACCCTTGTTATCTTTAATTTCATTTAACACGCGGTTGTAATCATTGGCATCAACCACAACGGTAACGGAAGCATGATTTTTTGCTGCAGAACGTAGCATGGTCGGCCCACCGATATCGATGTTCTCAATAGCAAGTTCTAAACTACAGTCTTCTTTTGCGATGGTTTCTTCAAACGGATAAAGATTAACAACCACCATATCAATCGGTGGAATATCATGTTCCTGCATCACATCTTCGTCTGTACCACGTCGACCTAACAGGCCACCATGGATCTTTGGATGTAACGTTTTAACCCGGCCATCCATCATTTCAGGAAAACCCGTGTAATCAGAAACTTCAATAACCGGCACGCCATTATCGGCGAGTAGTTTTGCAGTACCCCCTGTCGAAAGTATTTCTATACCGTGATAGGTGTAAAGGCTTTTTGCAAACTCAACAATACCGGATTTGTCCGAGACACTGATTAAGGCACGGGTAATTTTTGACATGATGATTTCCGTAATTTTAAAAAAGATTTAACCACGGGGAATACGGGGTTCACTGGGGAATAAAATAATTATTTTCCCCGTGCTCCCTGTGTTCCCAGTGGTTTATTAAATATTTTGTTCTCGTATTTCTAGAAAATATAAGGCGAGTTAGTCGTTTAAGCCATACATTTTTAATTTTTTACGTAAGGTGCCGCGGTTAATTCCCAATAACTCAGATGCTTTACTTTGATTGCCTTTGGTGTATTCCAAAACACTACGGAATAAAGGCTCTTCAATTTCATTTAAAACCATTTGATAAAGATCATTTGTTTCGTGACCTTCTAAATGTTGAAAGTAACCTTGCATTGCATCTTCAACGCAGGCTTTTAATGGTTTTCTTGTTTCTTGTTGTGGATGTAGTTGTGTAATAGCAGGGTCCACTAGAGCGGCTTCTGTCATGCTGCTATTTCCTCCTTGTTTATTAAGCGTTCAAAAAATTCGCGAGTAATACTAAGTTGCTCGTCGATTGTGTTGACCCGACATACGGCTTGACGGAAGGCGCCACCATGCGACTGTCCTTTGCTGTACCAACTAATGTGCTTGCGGGCCACACGCACACCAGTGAATTCCCCATAAAAATCATAAAGGTTATCCAGATGCCCAAGCAAAATGTCACGAATTTCTTCGACACCCGGCTCAGGCAGGTATTCACCTGTTTTTAAATAATGTTCAATCTCACGAAAAATCCAGGGACGACCTTGTGCGGCACGACCTATCATCACTGCATCGGCTTTGGTGTAGTCGAGTACAAATTTTGCTTTTTCGGGAGTTTTAATATCACCATTAGCAATTACAGGAATAGCGATACGGCTTTTGACATCCGCAATGGTGTCATATTCAGCATCGCCACGATATTGATCCGCACGCGTGCGGCCATGAATCGCCAGTGACTGTATGCCTGCATCTTCTGCAATGCGGGCAATGTTAACGGCATTTCGACTTTCACGATCCCAGCCAGTACGAATTTTTAGTGTGACCGGAATATCAACTGCCTCAACAACGGCAGTCAAAATTTCACCCACTAATTTTTCGTTTTGCAATAACGCAGAACCTGCTAATACATTACATACTTTTTTTGCCGGGCAGCCCATATTGATATCAATAATCTGTGCACCATTATCAAAATTGTATTTTGCAGCTTCGGCCATCATTGCCGGTTCGGTTCCCATGATCTGAACAGATTTCGGATCGGTTTCACCCTCATGCGAAGCGCGACGTTTGGTTTTGTCACTTCCCCATAACAATGAATTCGATGAAACCATTTCAGACACAGCCATACCTGCACCCAGGCTGCGACACAATTTGCGAAAGGGCAAATCTGTTACGCCTGCCATAGGGGCAAGAATAAGTTTGTTACTTAGCTGGTAAGGACCAATGTGCATAAATGACCAATTGTTCGAAATATTAAAAACTAGATACTCATGGGGGAGAGCAATCATACAGGTAGTCACATAAAAATTTAAGGGAATAAGTTCAATTTTCTTGCTTGATCATCGATTATTTATGAGGTAGGCGAGGGCTGTATTCGCAGTTAATAATTTCCTTAAATAGCTTATAAAAGTCAAAAAATTTAAAAATTAGTGAAAGGTAAATTCAAAGTTAATGGCATCTTTGCCCGGATCAACAACTTCAAAATTTATATGCACCGGGGTTTTGGATTTCATTAACAAAAATGGGTTGCTTAATTTTCCCATGTAAGTTTTTGAGTCAAAAATTCGTTCTGCAATGACATTTCCCGAGATATCAGACAAACGAATATGAATATCCGGATAAGGTTGTGCAAAGTAGGCATTGTTGATCATCGCTGCACTGATTAATAACGCCTTTTTTTCTTTCGGATGAAGACGAACATCACGGCTAATAAGTTGAATTTTTTTGGTATCACGTGGGCCAGAGTAATGACAGTTCACTTTTGCACAAAATGATTCTAATAACGGGCGTGATCCAGGAATTAAGCCGACTAACTCGTGTGCTCTAAAGTAGGCAATCTGTGAAAATGACAGACCAAGTAAAATAATGATGGAAAAAACAGAGAGTAGTGGGTGCCAGCGACGAAGAGACGCGGCTTGCAAATTTTCAATATCATTTCTTAGCTGAAAAGGGACATCATTTTCAGGGTCATGCTGACCAATATTTTGTTGTTGTACATCTTCAATAACAATATCGTCTTCAATATTGCTATCATTAAAATCGCTTAAGTCAATTTGATCGAATAGTTCTTCCTCATTGACAATGTTTTTATTTACCGGTTTATCGCCAGTCTCTGTTTTATCTCGATTCGTTGTTTCTGTACTTTCAGCTTCATCATTGAGTTCTAAAAACTCAAACTCATCATTTGCATCATATTCTTTCTCAATTTCAGGTTCGGCTATATCAAGTGACAGTTGACCTTCCATTTCATTTAAAATATCTGAAACACTTGAAGCATTTGTTGCATCGTAAGCATCCGTTGTAAATACATCACCATGATGGTTATCTGTTGGTGAATAAGTTTCAGTAGCGGATGTTTCTATTTCACTACCTTCTGTAATTTCATCAGTGGCCTGAGTCAGCTCATCAATGGCTGCATTCAAATCAAAGCTATCATCAAAAATATCATCTTCATCAATAACGGAGATACCTTCAGGATTAGACGTGAGTGAATCCAGTTCAATATTATCGATATCAGAGCGATTAATTGCCGCCGTGTCGGCCATCATAGTCGCATCCGCATCAAACACAGGTTTTGCTTCAGGCTTTTTAGTAACCTTTTCTTTAGGGTGTATTGGCTCAGCCGGCTTAATCGTTTTTTCAGCTTTTACGCTCACCTCAACGGGTGGAGGTGTTTCTATTTTTGGTGCAGGTGCAGGCTCTATTGTTCTTTTGATTTCTGGTTTTGTGATGACAGGATCGGCTGATAGTTGATTGACTGGTAAGTCATCTATTGCATGTTCGAGTGCATTAAAAACGAGTTGGCACTGGCCACAGCGAACTTTGCCTTTAGCGATTGCAAGGTGACGTTCGGTGACCCGAAAACAGGTCGAGCATGTAGGACAACGGGTATACATGGGCTGATTATACGCACAACTCTTTAATTTTATGAAATCACGATATATTTTTATAAAACCTTACTTTCGTGCTCCGGCTAAACAAATCCAGTCACCTTGCTGCTTCCATATTTGAATATCAAAATTTGGTTGATAGGCCGCAAGAACATCATCCGCCTGCTCAGCCAGAATGCCGGACAATACAATTTGTCCTTTAGCGAGTGTTAAATCAGAAAAATACGGTGCAAGTTCAATAAGTGGTGAAGCTAAAATATTGGCAAGTAATAAAGGCACGGGGTGATTTGGAAAATCTTTTGGTAAATACGTTTTAATATTGTGCGAAACGTTATTTTTTTCCGCATTATCGAGGGTTGCGATTAATGCTTGTGGATCAAGATCAATCGCTTCAGCATGTTTTGCGCCAAGCAGAATTGCGCCAATGGCTAATATCCCTGAACCACAACCAAAGTCAATAATGTCTTTATTCGTTGGTGGATTTGCATCTAGCCATTCCAGACACATCGAAGTAGTGGGGTGAGTGCCGGTACCAAATGCTAAGCCGGGGTCGAGTAAAATATTGGCAGCTTCAGGCTGAGGTGGCTCAAAGGTGCTGGGGACAACCCAAAGTTTTTCACCAAATGGCATCGGTTTGAAATCATCCATCCATGCTCGCACCCAGTCTTTATCTTCTAGTGGTTCGCCTTTCCAATCGGGTATTTTTTTTCTTAATTGTTGCTCCAGGTTGAGAATAACTTGCTTTAAATCCTGATTAGCATCAAACAAACCCACGGCGCGTGTTTGCGACCACATGGGTGTCGTGCCAATAGCGGGCTCCAACATGGGTTGGTCTTGCATGTCTTGTAACGTTACAGATACCGCGCCTTGTTCCATTAGAGCATCTGAAAGTTGATCGGCTTGAGTTTCGTTTGTTGGAATAATGAGTTGTAGCCATGCCATAAAAAAGGCCTCCGCGAAAAAATTATCTATACGAGCACCAAAGTAAGGATATGGAATAGAGAGACTCATATTAAGGTCGTCTGCTTCAAGGATGAAGCAGTCGAGCGGCCAGGGATGGCGAATAGCGCACCTTAATATGAGTCTCTCTGTTTCATAGCCGAATTAAGTAAGGTTAACTTAAACATAACTCAACTTGGTGGTGTAAATCCGGCCATGGAACAGGGAGAGTCAAATCAAGACGCGCAAGAGCCTGCCTTCCATGGCTGCTCGACGGCCACGTCCGTGTGGCCGACGGTCTTGATTTAACTCTCCCAATTCCATGTCCTTGTTTTTGTCATAGTCGACAAGCAAAAAAAAGCGAGTTACTTTTTACAGCTAACCCGCTCTTTGTATACCAAGAAGAAAAACTTACTTCCCTTTCTCTTCCAGTTTCTTTTCTAAGTAATGGATATTTACACTACCTGCCTGGAAACCCGCATCATTAAACAAATCTTGATGTAATGGAATATTACATTTAATTCCCTCAATAACCATTTCGCCTAATGCGGTACGCATACGTGCCATAGCGACTTCGCGAGTCTCGCCATGAGTAATGAGTTTACCAATCATCGAATCATAATAAGGTGGCACACGGTAACCATTATAGATATGTGTATCAACACGAACACCAGGCCCCCCCGGTGCATGGTAGGCAGTAATCGTACCCGGTGACGGCATAAAGTTATCCGGATCTTCTGCATTAATACGACATTCCATAGAGTGACCGTTAATCACAATATCATCTTGTGTATAAGCAAGAGGTAAACCACTTGCTACGCGCAGTTGCTCACGAACAATATCGACACCAGTAATCATTTCAGTTACCGGGTGTTCAACCTGAACACGTGTATTCATTTCAATGAAGTAGAATTCACCATCTTCATACAAAAATTCAAAGGTACCTGCACCTCGGTAGCCGATATCGATACATGCTTGAGCACAACGTTCACCAATGAATTTGCGTTGCTCAGGTGTAATACCAGGACCTGGAGCTTCTTCAATCACTTTTTGATGGCGACGTTGCATAGAACAATCACGTTCACCTAAATGAATCGCATTACCGTGTTCATCAGCAAGTACCTGAATTTCAATATGGCGAGGATTACCAAGGAATTTTTCCATGTACACCATGCCATTATTAAAGGTGGCAAGGGCTTCTGCTTTTGTCATAGAAATGGCATTGAGTAATGCAGCATCACTATGCACAACACGCATACCACGACCACCGCCACCACCAGAAGCTTTTAGAATAACGGGGTAACCAATACGGTTGGCATGTGCGAGATTTTTTTCATCGTTATCATCGAGTGCGCCATCTGAACCAGGTACAGTTGGAACGCCGGCAGCTTTCATCGCTTTAATTGCTTCAACTTTATCACCCATAATACGGATGGTCTCAGCTTTAGGGCCGATGAAAACAAAACCACTTTCTTCAACACGTTCAGCAAAATCCGCATTTTCTGACAAGAAACCATAACCAGGATGAATACCAACAGAGTCGGTAACTTCAGCGGCACTAATTACAGCAGGAATACTTAAATAACTTTCTAATGAAGAGGCCGGGCCAATACAAACTGATTCATCAGCAAGGCGAACATGTTTTAAATCACGATCGGCTTCTGAGTGAAGCGCGACAGAGCGGATACCTAACTCGCGACACGCACGTAAAATACGCAGTGCGATTTCGCCACGGTTAGCAATAAGTACTTTATCTAACATAATAAACTCGTTTCTTTAGCGGCCTATAAGATTAGGCGTGATCAAAGATTAGTGTAACCAACTTACTCTATTATAAAGAGGGGCTGGTTGTACTCTACAGGTTGGCCATTCTCAACGAGGATAGCTTTAATGGTGCCGCCTTTATCTGCTTCGATTTGATTAAGTAACTTCATCGCTTCAATAATACAAAGCGTATCACCCACGCTAACTTTAGAACCAACTTCTACGAAAGTAGAGGCACCGGGTGAAGGCGCACGGTAAAAACTACCGACCATCGGTGAGTTTAGAACATGACCTTCAATTTTTTCTTCAGCAGGCGCCGCTTCAGCTGTAGGTGCTGCGGCAGCAACCGGTGCAGGTGCCGCTGCGATAGCAACAGGCGCGGCAGCAGTTGCAGCAGCATGACGGCTGATACGAACGGACTCTTCACCTTCATGAATTTCAATTTCAGCAATACCCGACTCTTCGAGTAACTCTATGAGTTTTTTTACTTTTCTTATATCCATAGTATTTTCACCTTTTAGGGTTTAAGTGATTCAGTTAAGCAAGCGACTCAATCGCTGAACTTAGTGCCAGCGAGTAACCGTTTGCGCCCAGCCCGCTGATAACACCTGTTGCCAAATCCGAAAAATAGGAATGACGACGGAAGTCTTCACGTGCATGGACATTTGATAAATGAACTTCGATAAACGGAATGTTTACCGCAGCCAGCGCGTCGCGCATTGCCACACTGGTGTGGGTGAACGCGGCGGGATTAATAATAATGTAATCGATCTTATTTAAAGCACCTTGAATGGCTGCCACTAACTCATGTTCCGCATTGCTTTGTAAGTTTGTGAGAGTGTGTCCGGCTGATTTCGCCTGATCACTGAGAGACGTATCGATGTCTGCCAATGTTGTAGCACCATAAATCGCCGGCTCGCGAGTACCAAGGAGGTTGAGGTTGGGGCCATGTAAGACGAGAATGTTTGCCATTAGTAACGATGCCAAAAAATAATTAATTAAAACTATGCAATATCCATGCAAATGTATACACAATCACAACACGATTGATGCACTTATGGCTTATCCTAAGCGGTTATTTCGAGGCTATTGTGCCTCAAGAAGGCAGGATTGTCCAATTAATGGAATTTTCCCGAAATTCGCAACAAATCATAGCAAATTGACGGAAATAAGGATGCCAACCGCTTCACAAATTAAAAATATGAGATATGAGCAGGTAAAGATCAAGAGCTTTCAACGCAAAGGCGCAGAGAACGCAAAGGTTCGCAAAGAAAACCTATGATATTAAATAAAAGGATAAAGTAATTTTGAGGTTATTCATGAAACAGATGCTAATTTAAAAACAGCATTTGTATTATTAATTTTTTCTCTGCGATCCTTTGCGTTCTTCGCGTCTCTGCGTTGAGGTTTTTGACTTTGACTTTAAATATTACAACAAAGGCTTGATCATGCCTTCGACTTGTTCGTAAGTCAGTTCGGTACGCTGGCGATGGATGATATTGCCTTTGCGATCAATGATTACTGTGAAAGGTAATACGCCGAGGCGGTTGCCGTAGGCTTTAGTTAAAGTAATGCCTTCTTGTTCAGCCATTAAGATAGGGTAGTTCACGCCCATCGGATCGATAAAATCAATTACAGCTTGTTTTTCATCTAATGCAATACCAACGATGGTAAAGCCTTTGTCTTTATACTTTTCCTGCAACTCAATGAAAGCAGGTATTTCTTTACGGCAAGGCGGACACCATGTCGCCCAGAAGTTGACCATGAGTACCTGACCATCCCATTCTTTAACGTCACGCACATTGCCTTCAATGTCTTTAAGTTTAAATAAGGGACGTATATTTGAAACCGTCGCTTCTTTGCTCTGCGCTAGTTCAGTTTCAGCAAGTTTTTGTTTATGTTGCCAGTTATTAAAAACATAACCGGAAGCCAGACCAGCAGCTGCCAGTCCGACCATGAATAACGTTGAAGTAGTTTTAGACATAATTTTATTAGTGTGTGTAGTTTTATTTATTAAGTATTTGTTTTACATGATTGATAAATGTTTTTGCATCCATGTTGCCAACAATCCTGTAATTACGGATCTCTTTGCCATCTTTGCCAAAGAATAAAATGGCGGGTGGTGCTAGTACCGATGTATATTTATTTAATCCCTGATCGCGTTCATCATTTGCAGTGACATCAGCCTGTAATAACACAAAATCTTTAAGTAATGTTTGCACTTCTTTATTACTAAAAACGTAATCTTCAAACTGTTTACAATAGGTACACCAGTCAGCATAAAAATCTAACATAACATATTTACCGGCTTGCTTAGCGGCGGCAATTTCATTTTTTAAATCATGTTCGGTTTTAATGCGCTGGAATTGCAGATGTTGTTTTTCAGCTGCGCCACCACCCATGGTTAAACTTGATCCATGCATCGGGTCGTTAAAGTTACGTGCACCGGTTACACCACCTAACATGACAATAACACCATAAATTATGAAGACGACGCCCAGTCCTTTCCAGAACCTAAACCAGCCGGAAATGCCTTCTTTAATAGCATCTAATGCACCCAGATAAACACCAATAACAATAAACAAGGTTGCCCAGATCATCATGATGACGGTTGAAGAAATAAAGCTAATCCGTTCGAGGAATAAAATCGCAATGGCAAGTAATACAACACCGGCAGCCGCTTTTACAGTATCCATCCAGGTTCCGGCTTTCGGTAATACGTGACCGCCTAATGTACCGACAAGTAATAAAGGCAGACCTAAACCGTTACCTAAAATAAACATCGCAAAGAAACCAAGTACAGGATCACTGTCGGCAGCAACGTAAGCGAGTGCACCAATAATAACCGGGCCAGCACAGGGGCCAATTATTAAAGCAGAAGCCGCACCCATAAAGATAGCACCATGCAATGACCCGCCTTCTTGTTTATTACTAAAATTACTTAACCAACTTTGTACTGATGCCGGCATTTGAATAGTGTAAAAACCAAACATGGAAAAAGCCAGTCCAACAAACAAAACAGAAAAAGGAATAAGTACCCACGGACTTTGGAAATAAGCTTGTAAATTAACCCCACCGGCAAATAAGGCAACGGCTGCACCTAAAAGGCCAAAGGTAATGGCCATACTTTGAACGTAGGCCATCGAAATTGCAAAAGCAGTGCCACGATTTATTTTTTCACCATGACCTACAATGATCGAAGATAAAATAGGAATCATTGGGTACATGCAAGCGGTAAAGGCTAAGGCTAAACCACCAAGGAAAAAATAGAGTAAAATTTTAATTGCATCACCGGATTTTAAAACCTGTAAAGATTTATCCTGCTCCGGTACATATGCATCTTTGCCAGATGCTGTTGTTGCAGGCATGGCACTACTTGTTGAAGATGAAGCTGAAGAACTGCCTGCCTGAGAAACGGTACCGCCGGCAGGTAAATTAAAACTAACGGTTTTGCGAATAGGGGGATAACAAATCCCCGTTTCTTCAGCACAACCCTGGTAAGTAAACTGAATTTTTACTGTGCTGGCTTTAGTGCTGCTGCGTGTAATTGGAATAATTGCTTCAGCGTCATTATGAAAAACTTGTATTTTGCCAAAGAACTCATCGTTCTTTGTTTCACCCGGTGGCAAAATTGCATTACCAAGCTGGATGCCATCCCCTTCTTTTATTTTGAATTTAAATTTATTGCGATACAGATAATGCTTATCTGCAATCTGCCAGTTCGCCACAATAGTGTTGGCATCTTTAACCTCGGTTGTGAGTTTGAAGGCAACATCGGGTTCTAAAATTTCATCTTCATTCCCACCGAATCCAAGTGAATCACTTAGGCTACTAAGGGCCGTAATACCACTGCTACCTTCGGCTAAAACAGCAGAGGAATTGAATGTCATAAACAGTGAAAGTAAAAGTAGTAACGTTTTTGCGGGGAGGTTTATTCTCATTATTCTTTTTCCGTAGCTAATGTGGCCGATTGAATCCAGTTTAAATAGTTCTGTTCACCTGAACAAATAGGGACAGCAACGATTTCAGGAAGTTCATAGGCGTGTAGATCCTGAATTGCATTTTGCACCTGTAAAAACAGAGACTGGCGTGTCTTTATTATTAGTAATATTTCTTTGTTGTGTTCAATTTTTCCCTGCCATTGGTAAACAGACTCAATGCGATTGACCATATTGACACAAGCAGCCAGTTTTTTACTGACGAGCATTTCTGCAATTGCAGAGGCATTCTCAGCAGAATCACAAGTATTGAACACTATTATATAGTCATCCTTTGGCATCTTGATACAATATCAGCATAAATAGAGCTTGCAAATGGGGTAATAGACCCAAGATTTAAGTAGTCATAGATTACTGAGGAAAATACGGTGTTTCAGATTTTATTAATCGCTTTTTTAACCATCCCAATATTGGAGATTTACCTGTTATTTCAGGTGGGTGGCATCATCGGTGCGGGCTGGACTATTTTCATCGTGATTGCGACGGCCATTCTCGGCGCCAGCTTGCTTCGACAACAGGGGTTAGCAACATGGACGCGATTAAATCAAAATATAGCAAAAGGCCAGTTGCCCCCCACTATTTTGCTTGAGGGTATCTTTTTATTGCTGGCGGGTGCTTTTTTACTCACGCCCGGATTTTTTACCGATACGATAGGATTTCTCTTTCTCATACCGCCTGTACGTAAGATCTTCGCAGCCCATTTGTTGCGAAGAGGCATGTTTATGGCAACAAGCATGCACTCCACTACGTATACGTCTACGTCTACGTCTGGAACGACAACAGACTCAAAAACTGAAACTCAACAAAATGTTATTGAGGGTGAATTTGAGCGAAAAGATGATTAACGGTTAAACCTCTTTAACTTCGGTAAACGGTATTACGGTGATGGACTGGAACATTTCGGTCAGTTACAAGGCATGATTGATGTTGAAAGACCGCATGAATTGATTCGTATGGTTATTGGTTTATAAAATAATAGTCAAACGGCTGAAGCCGAAGCCGCATATCGACAAGTTGATGCCATTTCATCGATGATCGTTAGCCATCTTGATGCCGCTGAACAAAGGCTGCAGCTCTATAATTTATTTAAGTCTAAAACATATTCAGTTATAACCTATTGTTTATTAAATAAAAAATATTATTTTTATTATTAAACTTACCGTCGATTACGAAATTTAAGCCAGTTTTATCTTTCTAAACTTGCAATCGTACAAATATAGTTTAAAATTCTACTTAACGTTCGTTAAGGTAAGCTATGAAAACAAATCAACACATAGATAAAAGTGATACGCGCCAATATATTTTGCAAAAAGCGGTTCCTTTGCTTGCAGCAAATGGATACAGCGGTGTGTCTATGCGCGATCTCTCAAAGGTTGTGGGAGTAAGTTCTGCCGCCCTTTATCATCATTTCTCTGATAAGGAGTGCCTTTATATTGAAGTGATGAGATACGCTTTTAGTGATAAAGCGGTTGCCATGACAGAAATTATCAACATGAAAGGCAGCCCGTTAGAGCGTTTGGAACATTTCATCAATAGCTTCGTTATTTTGATAGAGGCCGATCCAGATTTTAGGGCGTTGGTGCAAAGAGAGATGCTTGACGGTGATGAAGCCCGGTTAAAGCTAGTGGCAGAGGAAGTATTTTCTGCTCCATTTCAGGCTCTAACGAGTGTACTTGAAGAGCTGGATACGGATTGTGATCCTCATTTTTTGGCGGTATCTATTATAGGGATAGTCATGTTTCACTTCGAGGCTGCCCCCATTCTTCGGTTTTTACCGGGTGCGCAGCCTATGCATAATGATCCACAAAATATTATTAAACATGTGATGAAGTTTTTATCTAAAGCTTTTTCTGCTGACTGAGAATATATAACTAAGGTGTTTAACTCATGAAAACAAGTAAACAATTATTGGTAGTAACTGTCCTGATGGGGTTGTTTTTTGCTCTTGCCGGATGCAATGACAAAGATGCGGCTTCTACGGCAATGATCAGTCATAAGTTCAGTAATAAGTCCTGGAACTTAGCTGTATCACAAGTGGAAGTCGTTAATAAACCTGTTTATTACAGTTCAACGGGGTCAGTTGTTACAGATCAACGTATCGATATAGCTTCTCCTGTCGCAGCCACAGTAAGTAAAATTCTTGTTGCTAACGGCTCTAAAGTTAAAAAAGGTCAAACTCTGGCCATTTTACAAAGCACGAGTAAAAAACAGCAGGTGCTCCGTATTATTAGTCCTGTTTCGGGCATCGTTGTGACACGAAGCAAAAGAGTGGGGGATCACGTTGCCCCACGAGGTGCGATTCTCACCATCAATTTAAGTCAGGGATTTATATTTGAAACTTATGTGTCAGAAAGTCGCATCGGAAAAATTAAAGTCAACGAAAAAGTCTTTGTGTATATCGATGCATTGAACACGTCAGTTGTCGGTACCATTGCAAGAATCGCAAGCTCTGGTGATCCTGTCACACGACGTTACAGAGTAAAGGTTGCACTTCCTGGCAAGAGTGGATTATTTCCCGGAATGTTTGGACGAAGTCGTTTTCGTATAGGTTCAGAAGATGTTCTGGTTATTCCAGATACTGCGTTAATTGAACGTGGCGGCCTTAAAGGTAGCTTTGTTGTCGATAATGAAAATAACGCTCATTTCCGCTGGTTAAGACTTGGTAAGGTTTGGTCAAAAAGTGTTGAAGTACTTTCTGGTTTAGAGGCGGGTGAAAAAATTATTAATGCAAATGAAACAGGTTTGCGTGATGGTGATCAAATCAAGTCTAAGGACATTACTAATGAATAAGCCAACTATAAATCCAGCAGGCTGGCTGGCGCAAACATTTGTTAGTTCCAAGCTGACAATCTTGTTTATGTTGGCGTGTATTCTTTTAGGGGTGCTTGCAGTTAACTTAACACCACGGGAAGAAAATCCGCAAATAATCGTTCCTGCTGCAGAAATTTTTGTCAGTTTCCCCGGTGCCAGTGCAAAAGAAGTAGAACAACTCGTTGTTAATCCATTAGAAGCCATTGTTAGCGAACTAACGGGCATAGATCATGTTTACTCAATAGCAATGAATTCTTTAGCCATTGTTACTGTTCAGTTTAAAGTCGGCGAAGATAAAGAATTGTCTCTGGTTAAACTCTATGATCGTGTTATGGGGAAATGGCACCGTATTACCAAAGATGCAAGTGAACCACTGGTTAAAAGCATTGATGTGGATGATGTACCTGTCTTCACCGTTACTTTAGCCTCAGAAAAATATGATGACTATGCCTTAAAGCGACTCGCAGACAGAATGAGTGAGCGCCTTCGCAGTATTAAAGAAGTTTCAGTGGCCTTTGTTCAGGGTGGGAATGATCGGGAAGTTCGTATAGAAATTAATCCTGAACGTTTGCAGGCATTTGATATTTCACTGGATCAAATACAGAACATGATCAAAGCCAATAATCTGGCCGCCCCATTAGGAAGCAGTGTTAAGAATAGTAAAATAAGTACTTTGTATCTGGACGGTTTTATTACTTCAGTCGATGAACTTCGTCGTTTAATTATAGGCGCGTATAATGGTCGTCCTATTTATCTTGCTGATATAGCAACTGTTGTTGATGCACCTCCTGTAGAGCGTGAAAAAATTTCACGTTTTGCATTTGGACCTGCTGACACACGTTTTGCTAGCACACATGATCCTGAAATAGCTGCTGTCACTCTCGCGGTTGCGAAAAAGGCTGGCAGTAATGCTGTGTTAGTTGTTGATGACATACTTGATCGAATTAAACGTATGGAAAAAAACTTTATTCCAAAAGACGTTCACTTAGTCGTAACACGTAATGATGGCAAGAAGGCCGATCATGCGGTTAATAATCTAATTGAACATTTAGGCATTGCGATCTTTTCTGTCTTTATCGTTATCGTTTTATTTTTAGGATTTAAAGAAGCGTTAATCGTTGGTATCACGGTACCTCTTATTTTGGCATTGACACTTGGTGCAGATTATTTATTTGGTTTTACCATTAACCGAGTAACGTTGTTTGCGCTAATACTCTCACTGGGTTTATTGGTTGACGCAGCGATAGTGGTGATTGAGAACATTCACCGTCATTATAAAAATCTTGGCAGTAAAGATAAGTCTGAGGTAACAGTACTGGCGACCAATGAGATTGGTAATCCAACTAACCTTGCGACTTTAGCTGTAATGTTGGTATTCGGCGCATTGATGGTTGTGTCAGGCATGATGGGACAGTATTTTAATCCTGTGACCTTTAATGTGCCTGTAGCGATGCTGGCTTCTTTATTGGTGGCTTATATCGTTACGCCATGGGCTGCGAATCGCTGGCTTAAACCGGGCGAAGGACATGATCTTGAAGATCAGGATTCTAAAGATCGCTTACACATAATGTATCATGCAGTTATAAGTCCTTTGTTAGATAACGCACGAATTCGCCGTAGCGCTTTTCTTGGCATTATCGTGTTAATCATTCTTTCAATATTGCAGCCTGCCTGGCAATTCCTTCGTCCTCAAGGTATTACCGGACCGCTTTCAGCGGGTGGTGTGGCACTTGCTTTATTACCCAAAGATAATAAAAACACATTTAATATCACTATTGATATGCCAGAAAATACCGCTATTGAAAAAACGGATCAGATAACGCGTGAGTTAGGTGAGCTGTTACGAAAGAAACCCTACGTCACCAACTATCAAAGTTGGGTCGGTCAGGCGGGGGTGATTGACTTTAATGGTTTACTGCGAGGCAGCGGTAACAAACGTGGTTCTTATGTTGCTGAGATACGGGTTAATTTAACAGATAAAGCAGACCGTGATATCAGCTCAATCATTCTCGTGCGCAACCTCCGTGCTGAGGTTGAAGCAATTCAACATCGGTATCCCGGAAGCACTGTAAAACTGCTGGAAGATCCTCCAGGTCCACCTGTGCGTGCGACAGTACTGGCTGAGATTTATGGTACTGATCCAGTGAAATTACGACACCTTTCTGACAAAGTGAGTGAAGAGTTCAGAAAAACGTATGACATGGTCGAGGTACAGGATACTCAGGTTGAAGATGTTCTACAGTACCGTCTTGTTGTCGATAAGGAAAAAGCGGCATTGTCAGGCGTATCGGTTGCGCAAGTTGCACAATCTATACGACGTTTAGTCGCAGGTGACGAGATGGGCCGTATGCATATGCCTGGCGAAAAAAATTCAGTTCCTATTCGTCTGACCGTTCCTCGTGAGTATGAAATTAACCAGTCTGAGCTTTCTCGCGTTCTTATACACAATCAGAAAGGGCAAAAAATTCCGCTTTCTGAACTGGTTAAGGTTATACCTGCATCTCAAGATCGTCCGATAATGCACAAAGACAATGAGCAGGTGACTTATGTCGGTGCAGAGTTAAAAGAGACGGCTCCTGTCTATGCCGTAATCGATCTTGATAATCGTATTGACGGTATGGATGTGGGGGATGGCAGTGCGCTTAAAACAGGCAACCTGCGATTTAATCCTGAAGTACCCGATACCATCGATGGTTATAAATTGTTATGGGAAGGTGAGATACGTCTTTCGCTTGATACATTCCGGGAAATGGGGAATGCAATGGTTGTTGCACTCGCATTTATTTATTTATTGTTAGTGGCCTATTACCGTTCATTTAGTATTCCTTTGGTTGCTATGTCAGCAATACCTCTTGGTTTAGCGGGTGTGTTCCCGGGTCATTGGATAATGGGGCAGTCATTTTCAGCAACCTCGATGATTGGTGTTATTGCTTTGTCCGGTGTAGTGGTGCGTAACTCTTTACTAATAATAGATTTTGTTATGGACTATGTTAAATCCGGTATGCCATTACGTGAGGCTGTTGCTGAAGCGGGAGCTGTGCGCTTGCGCCCAATCCTGTTAACCGCTTTAGCCATTGTTTTAGGTTCAGCTGTTATGTTGCTTGATCCTGTCTTTGGTGGTTTAGCCATATCTCTGATTTTTGGCACGATTGTCGCCACAGTGTTGACCATGCTCGTTGTGCCTGTGTTGCTTTACCTGTTATTGAGCTATCAACAAAAGCAGGAAGTTAAAAATGAACATGTTGTACTAACTGGAGAAAAACGATGAGAGCTATATCTACACTTTATAGTCATTCTTTTTTTAGCGTGCTATTAATTCTATTCTCTTTTACTGCGCATGCAGAATCATTAGAAGAGGCCTGGAATGAAGCATTAGCTGTAAACCATAATCTTAAGTCGGTTAGAGAATCTACAGCGGGATCTGAGCAACAGCTAAAAGCGGCAGAATCAGCTTATTTACCAATAGTCGAGCTTGAAGCAGGTTATAGAGTAATGGATAACGAGCCAACTGCTATAGCATCTTTGGGAGGAAACGCAATAGAGCTACCGCTTGCTGAAAAGGAGAGCTTGTCTTACAAGGTTATGGCGACTCTTCCACTCTATACCAGTGGCCTTATTTCGAGTGGGGTTGATGCTGCCGCTTCATCACTAAAAGCGTCTCGTGCCAGCGAGCAAACAAAAACGCTGGACTTAAAATTGAACGTTGCAAAAGCCTATGTTGGGGTGTTACGTGCAATGCGAGGACTGAATGTCGCTACAAGCCATGTTAAAAGTTTAAAAGCACATGTTAGAGATGCACGGAATATGTACGAACAAGGGAAAGTTGCTCGCAGCGACTTGTTGTCAGCTCAAGTAGGTTTGGCAAATGCCCGTCAGGCAACAAGTAAAGCTCAAAATGGACTTGATTTAGCCCGCACGAGTTATAACTATTTACTCGGACGACCTTTACACCAGGCAGTCTCACTAAATGATATTCATACCGATATTTTTAGTGAGTCACTTAAGGTACTCACGGCCAGAGCATTATCTCAGAGAAGTGAACTGAACACTTTGACAAATACGGCTAATGCACTACGTCATAAAGCCATAGGGGTGCGTGCCGCTACAGGTCCGCAGCTTGCCTTAAAAGGTGGCTACAATTACGAGAAAAATGACTACCAGGTTTATGAGGACCAATGGATTGTTGCAGTCGGACTGAAATGGAACTTGTTTGATGGCGGTATGGTAAGACACCAGGCTTCAGTTATTGACCATCAAGCTTCTGCCGTGAAAGAAAAGCTCAAAGACTTGAATTATGCTATTTCTTTACAGGTTCGTCAGTCCTGGTTAGATGTGAAAGAAAGTCGCAACCGAGTTAGTGTTGCTAAAGCAACAATAGATCAGGCGAACGAAAATTATAAAATCACTCGTGACCGTTATGAGCGTGGGCTTTCAAGAAGTTCGGAAGTTGTTGATGCCGAGACACTGCGTATTTCAAGCCAAAGTAACCTGGCGAATGCGCGTTATGATTTATTATTGGCTAGTTTACGCTTAAAACATTCTGTGGGTGAGCTGTAAAAATTAAGCGAGACAATAAAGTGTCACACATTGGTTTTAACGATGAAATACTACCTAAAAATCAATGTGTGCTTTTTAATTTGAACACTATTAACTATTAGAAAGCATTTCCTATCATTAAGAAATGCTCTGATTAGGCCCTAACTCGAAAATTTTAAGCAAATCGATCTAATTTTAATTCTAACAAATCTTTTGTCTAACCTTGAATTCGGTTGACAGTCTCCCCATTATGACCATAATTAGCACTCTTTGAGTGCGAGTGCTAACTTAAATGCACGTAATACAAGCCAGCTTGAAATTTATAATCTGGTATAACTAAATGAATTTATTAGATTTTTCCTTAGGAGAAAACAAAAATGAAGATCCGTCCTTTACATGACCGTGTGGTCGTTCGTCGTATGGAAGAAGAAACAACATCTGCTGGTGGTATCGTAATTCCAGGTTCTGCTGCAGAAAAACCGACTCAAGGTGAAATTGTTGCTGTTGGTAATGGCCAGGTCACCGATAACGGTGTTCGTGCACTAGACGTGAAAGTCGGTGACACAGTGATGTTTGGACAATATGCCGGAACAGAAATCAAAGTTGACGGTGAAGCGCTGTTAATTATGCAGGAAAACGATATCGTTGCTGTTATTGAGTAATTACTCCTTAACGAGAATGAATTAAAAAGAATTTAAGAGGAATTTAAAATGGGTTCAAAAGAAGTTAAGTTTAGTGATGACGCGCGTCTTCGTATGCTGTCGGGTGTTAACATTTTAGCAAACGCTGTTAAAGTAACATTAGGTCCTAAAGGCCGTAACGTTGTTATAGAAAAAAGTTTTGGCTCACCAACCATTACTAAAGATGGTGTTTCAGTCGCGAGAGAAATCGAATTAGAAGATAAATTCGAAAACATGGGCGCACAAATGGTTAAGGAAGTATCTTCTGCAACGAACGATACAGCAGGTGATGGAACAACAACGGCAACCGTATTAGCGCAGTCTATTTTGACTGAAGGTATGAAAGCCGTTGCTGCGGGTATGAACCCAATGGATTTAAAACGCGGCATCGACAAAGCGGTTATTACTGCTGTTGAAGCGTTAAAGAAAATGTCTAAGCCATGTGCAGACGATAAATCGATTGCCCAGGTAGGTACAATCTCAGCGAATGCGGATAGTGAAGTGGGTAACATTATTGCTGAAGCGATGGCTAAAGTAGGTAAAGAAGGTGTTATTACCGTTGAAGAAGGTTCAGGTTTTGATAATGAACTCGACGTTGTTGAAGGTATGCAGTTTGATCGTGGTTACCTTTCTCCTTACTTCGTAAACAACCAGGAAAGTATGACGGCAGATATGGATGCGCCATTTATTTTGTTATATGACAAAAAAATCTCAAACATCCGTGAGTTATTACCTATATTAGAAGGTGTTGCAAAATCAGGTAAGCCTTTATTAATTGTTGCTGAAGATGTTGACGGTGAAGCATTAGCGACACTCGTTATCAACAACATGCGTGGTATCGTAAAAGTAGCTGCTGTTAAAGCACCTGGTTTTGGTGATCGCCGTAAAGCAATGTTACAAGATTTAGCGATTCTTTCTGGTGCCACAGTAATTTCTGAAGAAGTGGGTTTATCTCTGGAAAAAGCAACGGTTGAAGATTTAGGTTCAGCGAAAAAAATTATTGTCACTAAAGAAGAAACGACATTAATTGACGGTGCTGGTATTAAGGCCGATATTGAAACACGTGTAACGCAAATCCGTACACAAATGGAAGAAACCTCTTCTGATTATGATAAAGAAAAGCTTCAGGAGCGTGTTGCTAAATTAGCAGGCGGTGTTGCAGTCATTAAAGTGGGCGCAGCAACAGAAGTTGAAATGAAAGAAAAGAAAGATCGTGTTGATGATGCATTGAATGCAACTCGCGCAGCAGTTGAAGAAGGTGTTGTACCTGGAGGTGGCGTTGCACTAGTTCGTGTTGCTAGCTCTTTAGATAAACTAAAAGGTGACAACCACGATCAAGACATCGGTATCACTATTGCACGTCGTGCAATGGAAGAACCCATGCGTCAAATTGCATCAAATGCTGGTGATGAAGCCTCTGTTGTTGTAAACAAAGTTGCAGAAGGCAAAGGTAACTTTGGTTATAACGCAAGTAATGCGACATACGGTGATATGATCGAAATGGGTATCTTAGATCCAACTAAAGTGACGCGTTCAGCATTACAAAATGCAGGTTCAGTTGCGGGTCTTATGATTACAACGGAAGCGATGATTGCTGACTTACCTGTTGATCCAGCTTCTGCACCAGCAGCGCCTGATATGGGTGGTATGGGAGGAATGGGCGGCATGATGTAATGCCAGCCCGAAAATGCTGGACTTGAGTGTCTGCGGCGTTGGCTAAACACTTCCGTTGCTCACGTACTTAGTACGCTGTAGTAATGGTAGTTTCATTTAGCCGCCTTGCATCCATCTCAACTCCGACATTTTCAGACTACCATTACTATTAAAAAGCCTTGCTGTTACCCAGCAAGGTTTTTTTATGTGTTGAATATGCAGATGTTCAGGTGCAGAGAAGCACGCGACTACAGGGATGCAGGAGGTAGAGTAATGCTGGAGCAATAACCGAGGGAAGTGCGAGAACTGCTCTAACGTAAGCCCATTGCGGCTCATCTATCTGCCTTGCAACCATCTTGAATTAGACACTTTAAGACTACCATTCTTATGTAAAAGCCTTGTTGGAAACAGCAGGGCTTTTTTTATGCTCTTGTTTTGTACTCTAGGTCATTGCGATGAGTGTAACGACGTGGCAATCTGTTACTTGTCATTACTAAACTTGCAGTAACATATAAGTTAACAAATATAAGGACAAAAAAATGAAATTATGGCCGTATGTTTTGGGAACATGGTTGGTGTTAAGTGGATTGAGCGCGGTTATAAACCTGAACTATAAATATGAAAGCATGGTGATGGGTGTTTTGGCACTTATTGC
>Ga0316208_1000281_pt1 | contig 68118 bp, 50 predicted proteins | sample 3monopyrite_MG_FD_204944 | JGI IMG/M metagenome (GOLD analysis project Ga0316208, IMG submission 204944) | Microbial mat bacterial communities from mineral coupon in-situ incubated in ocean water Damariscotta River, Maine, United States -... | ecosystem: Environmental > Aquatic > Marine >... | reverse complement strand
GGAATAAATATGCAAGGGAAAAAGCGTTGGCTTTATGCCGTAGTCTTTTGATGGAAGTATTTTACGAGTTTAAATTGCGGGTATATTGTATGATAATAAACTCCCCTTACGAAGAAATGAGGGTTTTAATTTGGCAGAATTTATTATCCTAAATCGTATTTCATAAAGATAACTGACAAATGAAATGCTTTAATATCAAAAAGAATTTTGTCTTCAAAATAGGTAAATGTTGTACCTATGTTGTACCTGACCTTTTTTTAGGTTCGATTTTAAACAAAAAAAGCCGAAGATTTCTCTTCGGCTTTTGTACGGGCGGGGAGACTCGAACTCCCACACCTCGCGGCATCAGATCCTAAGTCTGACGTGTCTACCAATTCCACCACGCCCGCATTTCAATATTTTAACATTTTTAATTTCGCTATGTCCTAAGTCTGGCATGTCTACCAATTCCATCACAGCCGCGTGATAAAAAGTAATACACTTCTTAGGGACGGCAAATATAAAGAATCATTTGAAATCTGAAACAAGATATTTATTTTTTTTGCGCGCTTAGAGCAGACCGTAATTTATGCGCTTCCGATCTCGAAAATTCAGTATCCAATAATTCCAAGGCCTCTATGATTTTTAATTGTGTCTCTGGATTTTCCTTTTGTGACAATTTCGCTGACTCGTAACCCGCTTTCTCAAATAAGATATCCGACCATTCGTTGCGCACACAGTCCATGACCAAATGCACTCGAGCGGTAGTTCCATTATTGATAACTGAATGTGTTTTACCAAAATCCCCGTACCAGCATTCTCCTGGCGTCATAGTGACCCGCTCGCTATCTATATAAAATTCTAACTTAGAATTGGTTTGAATTGGAACGTGTAATCTAAAAAAACCTTCATCGTAACTCAAACAATAATCTGTATGTTCTTTAATCATACTTCCAGGCGCCAAACGAAGCAAACGAACCGATTCTTTTTCACATAAAAACGAATCCACCACTTCTCTAAAATAATCACATTGCTTCAATAGTGGCGTATCTTGAAATTCTCCCTCTATACTATTCGCAAAAATAGTTTCTATCTCACCATCTCTGGAGCGTAAAGCAATAGAAGTCCACGTGCCCTCATAATCATTCGTGTTAAAGTGAGGTACATAAGACTCCTTCTCGCAAATGCTCAAGTCTTGGAGGAGTCTGTCCTCAGAAAAAGTGAATGGTAATTTTAAAACTGAAGTAGACATGGATATGGCTCGTTTTTCAACTCCAATCTACAACATTTTTAGTATTTTTAAACTCTTAAAAAAAACGCACTATGCAATCGGCAAAACCCTATGTTCAAGAACACCAAAAACGCTTTATAGACGAATTAATTGAACTTTTAAAAGTACCTTCCATCTCGGCCGATTCTGCCTATAAAAATGATGTGATTAAAACGGCAGATTTGATTAAAACCAGTCTTGAAAAAGCTGGTTGTGATCACGTTGAAATTTGTGAAACTCCTGGATATCCTATTGTATATGGTGAAAAAATAGTGGATTCAAATCTTCCTACCGTATTAGTATATGGTCATTACGATGTACAACCACCAGATCCTTTAGAATTATGGGACAGCCCACCTTTTGAGCCCATCATTAAAAAGACAGATCGACATCCAGATGGAGCCATCTATGCCCGTGGAAGTTGTGACGATAAGGGGCAAATGTATATGCATGTTAAAGCGTTGGAGTACATGACTCAAACAGGACAGCTTCCATGCAATGTCAAGTTTATGATCGAAGGAGAAGAAGAAGTAGGAAGTGAAAGCCTAGGTTGGTTTGTAGAAAGAAACCAAGAAAAATTATCGAATGATGTTATCCTAATAAGTGATACCGGAATGATCGCTAATGATATTCCGTCGATCACTACAGGACTTCGCGGACTTAGTTATGTAGAAGTAGAAGTCACAGGTCCAAATCGTGATTTACACAGTGGATTGTATGGTGGTGCCGTAGCCAATCCAATAAACATCTTGACCAAGATGATTGCTTCGTTACACGACGAAGATAACCACATTACCATCCCTGGATTTTATGATGCTGTAGAGGAACTAACTAAGGAAGAACGAGCTAAAATGGCAGAAGCTCCATTTAGTAAAGAGGCGTATTGCAAAGCTCTTGATATTGAAGACGTATATGGAGAATCCGGATACACAACCAATGAACGCAACAGTATTCGCCCAACATTAGATGTAAATGGAATTTGGGGCGGATATACGGGAGAAGGAGCTAAAACAGTAATCGCCAGTAAAGCTTATGCAAAAATAAGTATGCGCCTCGTGCCAGATCAAAATTGGGAAACCATCACTGGATTGTTTAAATCTCATTTCGAATCCATTGCGCCTACAGGAGTTACAGTTAAAGTTACGCCGCACCACGGTGGACAGGCTTATGTAACACCCATTGACAGCATAGGTTACCAAGCTGCTTCCAAAGCGTACGAAAGCACATTTGGGAAAACACCTATTCCACAGCGAAGTGGAGGAAGCATTCCTATCGTGGCCTTATTCGAAAAAGAGCTCAAAAGTAAAACCATATTGATGGGCTTTGGATTAGATAGTGATGCCATTCACTCTCCTAATGAACACTTTGGTATTTGGAATTACTTAAAGGGAATTGAAACGATCCCCCAGTTCTATCATTATTTTACCAATATGTATTCTTGATATACGCTGACCATTGTTGGCTAGTAACCTAATATAAGATCACTTTCAGAATAAAGACCTCTAATTTCAACGAGGTCTTTTTCACTTATCGAAGGTATTCTACCATTGAACGACCGACTTACTTGTTTGGTCTAAAAGATCTTTTAAGCGCCTATAACAGAGCTACTTTTGCTTCATAAAATCATCTTATGAAGACAATAAACTACACTTTAAGAATTCTAACCTTATTATTATTTCTAGGCAATATTTTCCTAGTTCAAGCACAAGAAATTCCATTCGATTGCGATTACAACGCCTATCTATTTCAAAGGAATGATGTGTTCGCAATTGATTTAGCATCCGGAAATTCAATCCAAGTTGCAACCGATATTACGCCTGGAAATGTAAACGCCACCGGATACAATTCAGTCGATGGTTATATATGGGGATCATTATCAACACCTCAGCAAACGATTGTACGAATTGGGAAAAACTTTCAGGTCACTACTTATTTTATTCCAGAGCTTTCTACTTCCAATCGCTTCGTGGGAGATGTTTCTACAGATGGAATTTATTACGTCAAGGAAGGATCATCATCTTACGCGCTGGTTGATCTAGATCCGTCATCTCCAAATTATACTCAATTTATGGAATCCAAAAGCTTGTCTCAAAGTTTAAACATTCATGATTGGGCATTTAATGCTGTTGACGGGCAGCTTTATACCGTAGAAAAAAGTTCTAATATTTTATATCGAATCGCTCCTGATACTGGAATTGTTACAAATCTTGGAGTAGTACCTGTCCTATCGGGATATAACTATACGTATGGCGCTGTTTATTTTGACGCATCCGGAAGATTCTATGTTTCGGCAAATCAAACAGGGACGGTGTTTGTAATTCAAAACGTACAAACCTTAAATCCAGGGGATACGATGGATTCTAATCTATTTGCTTTTGGTCCTTCAAGTTCAAGCAATGATGGCGCCAGATGTCCAACTGCTCCGGTCCCACAAGAAATTTGTGATAACGGAATTGACGATGATGGCGACGGGCTTATTGACTGTGATGACCCTTCTTGTTCTGGTGTTTCAAATTGTCCAGAGCAAGATGCCTCAAGCGGAAATGGAGGCGGATTAGAAAGTAATAATCGACTTTCAGCAAAGGTAAATAAACGAGCTTTTGAACGTACAAAACAAGGTTATAAATTTCAAAAAGAGCTAGCCAAGAAAGTCCAAAAGAGTGACACATATGGGCAGCGATCGCAAAATTCAGAATACGAACTAATCGATTTTCTTCCTTTGGATGTTATAGGTGAAACGAGAACTATTGAATCTACCCCAGCAGATCTTATCAACATTACGAATGCCGAAGAAATTTTAGCTGTAGACTATCTGAAAAACAGCGAGACCATAGCGGCCATGATGATTTTAAAAACGGAAGAAAACGTTTACGAGCACACAAAGTTTATTTGCGATCGATTACTCGGCGCCGAAATTTTATCGGTTTCAACTATGGATATTAACGGACAACCCTTCATAAAATCCATTATCAAAAACCCTGACGGACAAATTGAATTTGTCTTGAGTCTTTCGGCTAAACTATCTAATCAAAACGAAAATTTTTCAATCGAAAGTCATTGGAATTTAGATCGCTATGAAAAGAATGTTGCCTTTTATAACTTCCAAATTTGGACCAATTCCATCGATGACCTTTGGAAACTTAGCACCGAAGTACTTCGTCTCATCGAGGCACAACGACCTATTCTTGATTACAATCTAAGTACACCTCCTCCTGTTTACGTAAAAAAAGGTGCGTATTCGAATGGTCAATTAGTACTTCAAGTAACAAATACGAACAATTCGGAACAGATTCAGATTGAAGGTGGTTTATCAAGTTCAGAAACAAGACCAGTGGAATATGTTAGCTTTGATCGTACCCTTGACAATGAACTGATTAATGAATTAACTATCGATACGGGTTACTTATTTGATATTGGATTTCGACTGAGTAATGGAAATGATACCCCAGACGATATTTTCCTTTCGGATGGACCTTGGGGTGTAGACGATTTTTCACCAACAACAACTGTATCGTCTTTTGATGTAACTCCAAATACTCCCAATACCGAGTTAAGTGGTTTAGCTGTGGAACGAGGAATAGAATTAAAAGCTTCCGTGGCCGATTATGTATCTGTTTACAGAGCATTTACTCCAAAATTTCAAGCCATTTCATTAGAAGCATTCAATACTATAGAATTCGATGCCAGTGGAACTGGAAAACTGGAAGTTGTGCTCATTAAAAAAAGTATCGAATCATGGGAAGACCAGTATAGAATAACGGTAGATTTAACCGAAGAAGAGAATCACTATCAACTAAATTTCGACAACTTTACAGGATCTAATTCTCAACCTTTAAGTCCAACCGATGTAACTTCCGTCGTTTTCAAACTCAATGCAAGTAATGGAACTCAAGAGTCCAAAGAGTTAAGTCTTGATCAGTTGTATTTCACCAAAAATCCTGAAAGTCCGCTAGAGACTCCTATTGATAACGAAATGCGTGTTGTGATTGCTCCAAATCCAATTAATGACACATCTATTCTACAATTCTATTCAGAAAAAGAAGCAACTCTAGATTTAAATATTTATGATCTTACAGGAAACTTAGTTGTGAGTCAAATCATCCGAACAGAATCTGGCACAAATCAAATACCTTTTCCTATTGACAGGTTGAGCAGTGGCATGTATTTCTATGAGCTATCGGGAGATAACCTTTATTATTCCCCAGGTAAAATAATTAAGGACTAAAATGAACGAGGGTGGTTGTAAAAGATCACCCTCTTTTTTTTGGCACAGATTATAATTTCTTGACGTAGTCTGTAATAATGACAATATGTTGCCCATCTACTTTACCTTCGATATATTTTTCATTTTCATGATCCAATGAAATACGACGAACAGCGGCACCTTGTTTGGCAATCATACTGCTCCCTTTTACTTTAAGATCTTTAATTAAAACAACACTATCGCCAGCATTCAAGACAGTACCATTGGCATCCCTATGAATTAACGCGTCGCTTTTATCTTCCGCATCTCCAGCTGCAGCGGCCCATTCTTGCTGTTGCTCCTCCATATACATCATATCCAACAAATCCTGCGTCCATCCTTCTTGTTTTAAGCGATGAAGCATACGCCATGACATCACTTGTACAGGAGCTACTGGACTCCACATACTGTCATTTAGACAACGCCAGTGATTAGCATCACGCTCGTCTGAATCAAATTGAGAAATACAGGTATTACAAGCCAATATTGCCGAATCTATTCCTTTTATATATTCGGGAGTTTTGGGAACTTCATAAATTGATAGATGCTCCTCATTGTTACAAAATTCGCAGGTATCATTAGCCCTTTTCTTTATTTCTCTTTCCAAACTAGTGCTTTTATTTATTTGGGTAAAGGTAGTTTTTCACTGAAATAGAAACAAACACGCAACCCACACTTATTTATTATATCTTTAGGTTAGTACAATTAACTTTCGAATTATGCTTTTTACACAAGACGTCAAAACTCCATGGGCAAACTGGAATAAGATCTTATTCCGATTTCTTTTTCTGTATGGCTGCGGTTATATTTTCTTTATGTTCGCTGGCCGTCTTTTTGAAGGATTGTTTGTTTGGGTAGGAGAAACCATTTTTAATTCTCAAGGTCGTCTTGAGTATTTTTTAACGGGTAGTGGCGATACCACTATGGCTTACATTAGCCTTTTTGTACAAGCTGTTTTGGCCGTGACAGGAGCCCTACTCTGGAGCGTTTTAGATCGCAAAAGACCATCGTACAACCAGCTATTCTATTGATTTACGGTCATCCTACGTATCTTCATAATCTTCTTTATGTTTACCTATGGTTTTGTAAAAATTTTTAAAACGCAATTTGCAGGACCTTCCTTGATGCGATTAATGCAGCCTATTGGCGAGATGTCTCCTATGGGGCTTGCTTGGACCTATATGGCACAAAGTGAAGGATTTAATATGTTCGCAGGCGGCATGGAAGTACTGGGAGGCTTACTACTTATTCCAAGAAGAACCCAAACTTTAGGTGCAATGGTTACCATGGGAGTGATGTTACAAGTTGCTATGATGAACTTTTTCTATGACATTCCAGTAAAGTTATTTTCGGTAAATCTGATCCTTCTAGCTGCCATTATTTTCTTTGCAGATATAAAACGCTTTGTAAATGTGTTTATACGTAATCGGGCCGTTGATAAAGCTAAATATTACAAACCATCTGAGGATTCGCATTACAACAAGCTCATTTTTTGGCTTAAAGTGATATGCACTGCAGGACTTATTACCCTATTCTCTTTCCAAGGATATTCTCGAGAACGTAACTATGGAGATAAACGACAAAAGCCACCGTTATATGGTATCTGGGAAGTGACTCATTTTGTAAAAAATGGTGATACACTTGCACCATTAGTAACAGACAAAGAGCGATGGCGCTATTTAATCATAGACAGAGCAGAACGAGCCTCGATTAAGTTGATGAACGACAGTATTGTTCGGGAATCCTTTACGGTAGACACTACCAATAGTAAAGTCTATATGGCATCTTCTAACGGTGTAGATGATGCGCTGGGATATAAAAAAGTTGGTGATTCGGAACTTCAAATTAAAGGAATCTCGAACTATGACTCTATAGAAATTCATTTAAAGGCGAAAGACCTATCCAAAATTCCGCTTATAAATAGAGGATTTCATTGGATTAATGAATACCCTCACAACCGATAGGATTAAATAATTGTTAAGCCTTTAGCACTTTGTTTTTATAAATAAGGTATCACTCTTATTATTTTTTACCTCTACATTTGTAGAATTAAAATATTTATTCTACATTTGTAGAGTAAATGCTAAAATTCTGCACTATGCAATTATCCAATGCCGAAGAACACTTGATGCAAATCCTCTGGAAAAAGAAGCGTGCTATTATGAAAGACATTATAGAGGCGTATCAAGATCCTAAACCTGCCACCACAACCGTCGCTACTTTATTGAAGCGTATGCAAGACAAACAATTTATAGACTACGTCCAACAAGGTCGTTCTAGAGAATATTTTCCTTTGGTTAAAAAGAAGGATTATTTTGGAAAGCACGTGAATGGTTTAATCAAGAATTTCTTTAATAACGATGCTACTCAATTTGCCTCCTTTTTCACAGAAAGTACAGATTTAAGCAAAGAGCAGTTAGAGGACTTACGTAAACTCATCGATCAACAAATTAAAGACAAATAATCATGGAAATATATTTGTTAAAATCGGCTTTATGCCTCGCTATATTCTTTGCATTTTACAAGCTCTTCTTAGAGCGTGAAAACATGCATACGTTTAAACGATTTTATTTGTTAGGTGTATTAATCGCCTCCTTTGGTATTCCATTAATCACATTTACCAAATACGTTGAAGCAGAAATCGCTACGACTCCCATTGTTATATTGGAAGATGGAACCGAAATTTTTACAGAAGTTCAAACTCAGATAAATTACCTTCCATTCATCTTATGGGGATTGTACGGATTGGGCTTTTTGTTTTTTGCATTTCGATTTGGAAAGAACCTTTATGGAATGATCCAAAAAATACGTAAAAATCCAAAGTATAAACAAAGAAACCTATTTCACGTACTTTTGCAATCTGCAGAGAGTCCACATACCTTCTTCAGCTATATTTTCTTAAACAAAGAGGCATTACATGCTAACGAAATTCCACGAGAGGTATTAGATCATGAAGAAGTCCACGCGAGACAATTACACAGTTTCGATGTTCTCTTTATTGAAATCATACATTTAGTATTCTGGTTCAACCCGCTTATTTATTTTATCAAAGACAGTATTAAACTGAACCATGAATTTTTGGCCGATCGGGCGGTCATCAATCAAGGAGTTGAAACGTCAAATTATCAAAATTTACTACTTGCATTCTCATCAAATGCCAGTACGCCTGCTTTGGCAAATTCTATTAATTATTCATCATTTAAAAAACGATTTAACGTTATGAAATCAAACACATCAAATCGATCTATGTGGCTCCGCACTTTTGTTCTAGTGCCGCTGCTCGCACTATTGATCTATGGATTTAGTAGTACACAAATTGAAGAACTTCCAGTTTCTGAAACTTCTAATCAGGAAGTGGATTATGCAACCCAATATCTGGCTGGCGCTGCACGTAACAATGTAAAAGCCTTTGTTCTCATGGTCTCACTTAATGAAATTTCACTCAATGGTAAGCCGTCTACACTCTCTAGCTTTGCCAAGGACTTGGATGCAATAACTAAAGACTGGGAGGAAACAGATTACACGTCGGACAAGAACTCTATTTTAGTCGCAAGTACGAGTCCAGAGTTTATAAAAAGGCTAAATGTTGAATTGGCAAAAACGCATTATTCAAAAGCGAATGAAGGTTATCAAATTTCTATAGGTGGAACAAATTACAAAGCCACGCCAGAACAAATAGCCGAGTACAACAAATTAGCAGGAAAATACAATGCGATGCCTAAGGATCGTATGATAGTAAAGAAAAAAGAACTCAGTCGTATGAAGTATCTCTATGATCTTATGACTCCTCAACAGCGAGAAAATGCGCAGCCTTTTCCGCAATTACCGCCACCGCCACCGCCACCACCTGCCCCACCAGGCATTGATGCAGACGGAATGATTATTTCTAGCATAATGGCTCCTAACAAAAATATAAAAGAGACACTAAAAAAGTATAACGCTAAAGGCGCAGACTTCTACTACAACAATAAAAATGTAGGCTACAAAGAGTTTCTTAAGGATTTAGAAGAATTGGACGGTTTCACTATTTATAAAAAGGAAGACAAACAAGGTAAAGTTGGTATATACTTAACGGATGAATTAGGTAATGTTCCGCCACCTCCACCGCCAGCCAAAAAGATAATCAAAGGCGTGAATGATCATGGCGATAATTTACCTCCTTTGCCCCCAGCACCTCCAGCACCTCCTATTCCCGAAGATCCATTAGATCATATCATATCGATGGCAAAAAAAGGAGCAACCTTTTACTACGAGGGCAAAAATATTAGCTCAGATAAGGCAATTGAATTGATTAAAAACAATAGAAAATTGAACATTCAGAGTTCTGGACACAATAGTAAGAATCCTAAGGTTAAATTATCAACCTCGCCTATTGAGATTAAAAATTCAAAAACAGGAACCTCTAACACTCCTAGTATAAACATAAAAACTGAGAATTTATCGTTACAAACAGGGAACGTAAAAGTTAACGGCGAAGAGTTATTTTACACAACAAAAAATGGCGTTACTAGTTATTTTAATGGCAATGGAGAGTCTGTAGATCATACTGGTAAAAAGCTTGGTTCTACACCTTCAAATCCTACCACTTTCTACTTAAATGGGGCTAAAATTTCTTCAACAAAAGCGCATAAATTACTACGCAATAATCGCTCACTTCAAGTAACTAATAAAGAATTGGCCAATGGAGAAAGCGCCGTGATCTTAACAGATTTAAACACTTATAATCCTAATCAGCAAAGTCAAGATCCATTTATCGATCTTACTGAAGTTATATCCCAAAACGCTTCTTTCTACTTTAATGACAAACTAATTACTACAGCGAAGGCACAAGAATTAGTAAAACTCCCAAATAAAATAGAGCGCGTTAGTGTTAAAAACAAAAACAACGGAAACCCACTCGTTTATCTCTGGGGAAAAAGTTAAGACTAAAAAAAAGAAATGACCACTATAATTGAACCCTCAATCTACAGTTGGGGGTTTTTTATTGTAACAATTTGATAAAAACAGCGTTCTAATAGTCTGTCAGTCAAAACACCTCAGCTATGCTACAAAACTTTTTTATTTTCTGTTCCGGGGCAGATACCGATATTTTAGACGATTGCTCCGCAGGCGAAAAAACCAAATACGCAGGTATTGGTGCCACCGTATTTTTTACTGCTGTAATGGCTGCAATAGCTGCTACTTATGCTTTATATACCGTGTTTGACAATTATTTTACGGCCATTTTCTTCGGATTAATATGGGGCATGTTGATTTTTAATTTAGATCGCTTTATCGTTTCTACTATTAAAAAAAGAGACAATTTCTTTGACGAAGTGATACAAGCCTCTCCAAGGATATTACTCGCCGTGATTATTGCCGTGATTATTTCTAAACCTCTGGAATTAAAAATATTCGAAAAGGAAATTAACCAAGTGTTGTTGGAAGAGAAAAACGCAATGACGTTAGAAAATAAAGATCAACTCGCTTTGCAATACACACCTGCTATTGAAGCACTTTCTTCAGAAATTGATGCTTTGAAAAAAGAAGTGGTTGATAAAGAGACTTCCGTTAATGAACTCTATAATACCTACATTGCCGAAGCTGAAGGCCGAGAAGGAACCTTGAAATTAGGCAAAGGCCCTGTTTATAAGGAAAAACGAGAGAAACACGATGCTGAATTGGGCGCTTTACAAGAATTACGAAACGGGAATTACGCAAAAATCGAAGCAACCGAAGCTCAAATTACTCAGCTGCAAAGTGAATATACCGCCAAAGTTGCAGAGACCCAGCCGGTAATAGATGGTTTCGATGGACTGATGGCACGCGTAAATGCTTTAGGTAAATTGCCCTGGTTGCCGTCGTTCTTTATATTCTTGCTTTTCTTAGCTGTAGAAACGTCACCAATATTTGCTAAACTCCTCTCGCCAAAAGGCGCATACGATTTAAAATTAGCCGAGGAAGAAGGTGCCCTAAAAACGTGGACACAACAACAAAAGGCACAGCGAGAAATACTCGTCACTACCGACAGAGATGTTAATAATAGAGTGTATACAGACATTGCAGACGAAAAAGAAATCTACGATTACAAACGTAAAATTGCCCGCGAATTAATGCAAGATCAAGCTGATGCTTTTTATAAAAAGCAAAAAGGCATTTTATAAGTTACTTGTATTTGTTTAGAAAAAGTAAGTTCTTGAGGTCACTTTAATGACTCATATGATTCAATTTGTAGACAAACCACAAGAACAGACACCCTATTACCAATTTAAAAAGGATGGAATTACCGCTAAAATAGTTCCCTCTTTGGGAGGAAGTCTCCAAGAGTTAACAAAAAATTCGATCCCAATTATTACGGGTTCACTCTCCAGTGTTGACTCAGAAGCGACCTATCTAAAGTATTGTGCATCTGGTATCATGTTCCCGTTTCCTAATAGGTTAGAAAAAGGACAATTTACACATGAGAATATTTCATGGCAACTGCCCCTTAACGACGAACAAAGACATGCCATTCATGGTTGTGTTTTTCAAAAGCCGTTGGAAGTAAAAACACTTACGGAGACAAAAATTACACTAGGCTATACCCATACTCAAAACTCAGAATTTCCTTTTTCCTTTACTCTTGATGTTACGTACGAGTTTAAACAAACGGGAATTACTATTCACTTCCGAGTAAAAAATAATTCGTCTAGTTCCTTTCCTTATGGAATAGGATGGCATCCTTATTTTGCCCTAACTGAACGCACAAAAAGTAGTTTGCAACTAGACGCCCATATTCAATATCTCACTAATGATGAACTTATTTGTAATGCTCAAAAAGAAGTCGAAATCACAAATCTCTCATTAAATCAAACACTAGATTCGGCTTTTGCTCTCAGCTCTCAAAACGTAACATTACAAACTGAAAGCTATCGAATTACACTAGCTACCCCCAAAAAGAGCTATCTCCAATTATACACCCCCCAAGACAAAGATATGGTAGCTATAGAACCTATGAGTTGTATAGGAAATGCCTTTAATAGTGGTATTGGTAAGAAAATATTAGCCCCGGAAGAGTCCTTCACTTGGCAAGTTGAATTAGACATTGAAACCTTTAATTAAATCTGTAACATGTTTACTGAACCTATTCCGAACGAATTGTGCAGGAACTTATCATCCCTTTTTCCAACACTATCTTTTACAGAGATTGCCTGCCCCAACATGGGACGAAATAGCACTTTTTTTGAAGGAGATCCGCAACACGAAAACTTAGAACTTGCTGCAAAGCGATTAGAACAGTTTCAACAAAAACACCCCAATGCATTACTCGCCAATGGATATCTTGAACAACGAAGTTTTTACAACACCAAAAACTACGAACGTCACAACGCCACTGGAATAGAGTATAGAAATATTCATTTAGGTACTGATTTCTGGGTTCCAGCAGGCACACCTTTACATTGTCTTTACGAAAGCACTGTTGTCATTTCTGAAAAGAATAATTATCACAAAGATTATGGAGGTCTGTTGGTTTTAAAGCACCAAATTCAAGATCTAGCATTTTACACCTTATACGGACATTTAAGTCTGAATTCTGTAGACAGCAATCCTGTGGGTAAAGAAATAGGTCAAGATGAATTGTTTGCATTTATAGGTAATGAAACTGAAAATGGACATTGGCTTCCCCATTTACATTTTCAAGTGATCACCGATTTATTAGGAAATACTAAAAACTTTAATGGAGTTGCATTTCCTTCCGAAATTGAATACTGGAAACAACTATGCCCCAACCCGAGTTGGTTCTTCCACGAATCATTTTAATATCGCCAATTGGATACCAAAAATCAACAAAACCACAAAGCCTTATCTTTAAGGCTCTTTAAAATTAAATCACTATGAGACTATTCATTTGTTTACTACTTGCAACTACCTTTTTGTCTTGCAACGCCCAGTCTAACGAAGAAGACGATAAAAAAGCCATTTTAGCCGTTATGAAAGCACAGGAGAAGGCTTGGTCACAACATGACTTAGAGGGTTTTATGAAAGGCTATTGGAAAAACGATTCTTTGAAATTTTTTGGGAGTCGAGGAATGACATACGGTTGGAATCAAACGCTTGCAAACTACAAAAAAGGATACCCTACAAAAGAAGATAGCGGCACCTTAAATTTTACCATTGAGGACATTTCTAAAGTAGAAGGAAACAGTTATTGGGTTATGGGAAGATACCATCTTAAACGGCCTGTAGGTGATGCTGAAGGTGTTTTTATGATCGTTTTTAAGAAGATTGAAGGCGAATGGAAAATAGTAGCCGATATGAGTTGCTAACAAAATGAAACATAGTATAAATAAAAAAGCAGTCTCATTCTGAGACTGCTTTTTTATTTATATCCACTATATATTATAGTTTCTTCTTAACAGCAACTTCTTGGAAGGCTTCTATAATATCACCCTCTTTGATGTCGTTGTAATTTTTCACTTGAATACCACAATCATATCCTTTACTCACTTCTTTTACATCGTCCTTAAAACGTTTCAATGAAGCAAGTTCTCCCGTAAATACGACAACGCCTTCACGTATTAATCGGATTCCTGAATTTCTAAAGATTTTACCAGTAGTTACCATACAACCTGCAATGGTTCCAATTTTAGAAATCTTAAAGGTTTCTCTAATTTCGGCATTACCCGTAATTTCTTCTTTCATTTCTGGAGACAACATACCTTCCATGGCATCTTTCAGATCGTTGATCGCATCGTAAATAATAGAATACATACGGATGTCAATTTCTTCCTTATCCGCTAACTGACGAGCATTACCCATTGGACGTACATTAAATCCAATAACAACCGCATCTGATGCTGAGGCGAGTAAGACATCGCTCTCTGTAATCGCACCTACGCCTTTGTGAATAATATTTACTTGAATTTCTTCCGTAGAAAGTTTTAAGAATGAATCTGTCAATGCTTCTACAGAACCATCCACGTCTCCTTTGAGGATAATGTTTAATTCCTTAAAGTCTCCTAACGCAATACGACGTCCTATTTCATCAAGTGTAATATGACGTTGCGTACGAACACTTTGTTCTCTTTGCAATTGTGTTCTCTTGGTAGCGATCGCTTTTGCTTCACGTTCATCTTCAAAGACATTGAACTTATCTCCTGCTTGCGGAGCACCATCTAATCCTAGTATTGAAACAGGTGTAGAAGGTCCAGCTTCTTTTACATTGTTTCCACGCTCGTCATGCATGGCCTTTACTTTCCCACTATGTTGTCCAGCTAAAACGTAATCTCCTACTCGGAGCGTTCCTCCCTGTACCAAAATGGTAGAAACATATCCACGACCTTTATCTAAGAACGCTTCAACTACGGTTCCGTTAGCAGATTTATCAGGATTGGCTTGAAGTTCAAGAAGTTCAGCTTCTAGAAGCACTTTTTCAAGAAGTTCATTTACTCCTTGACCTGTCTTCGCTGAAATATCATGAGACTGAATCTTTCCACCCCAATCTTCTACTAATAAGTTCATTGCCGCTAATCCCTCTTTAATCTTATCAGGGTTGGCGGTTGGTTTATCTATTTTATTGATAGCAAACACAATTGGAACCCCAGCCGCTTGAGCGTGACTGATAGCCTCCTTAGTTTGTGGCATAATATCATCATCTGCTGCTACTACAATTATAGCAAGGTCGGTTACTTGAGCACCACGTGCACGCATGGCGGTAAACGCCTCGTGACCCGGTGTATCTAAGAATGCTATTTTTTGACCGCTAGCCAATTGCACTCCGTACGCACCAATATGTTGTGTAATTCCACCCGATTCTCCCGCAATCACATTCTCTTCACGAACGTAATCCAGCAACGAAGTTTTACCGTGGTCTACATGACCCATAACCGTTACAATTGGAGCTCTTGGTAATAAATCTTCTGGCGCATCGACATCTTCCTGAATTGCTTCTTCAATATCGGCGGTAATAAATTCAACTTCAAATCCGAATTCTTCCGCAACTATGGACAAGGTTTCCGCATCCAAACGCTGATTCATCGTTACCATCATTCCTAACGACATACATGCCGAAATCACATTGGTAACTCCAACGTCCATCATGGTAGCAACTTCACTTACAGTAACAAATTCAGTTACTTTCAGTAATTTGCTTTCTAGCTCTTGTTGTGCTAGTTCATCCTCCGTTTTTTGACGGTGACTATCACGTTTCTCACGTCTGTATTTTGCACCTTTTCCTTTAGAAGACTTCCCTTGTAATTTTTCTAAAGTCTCACGTACTTGACGTTGCACTTCTTCTTCACTAGGCTCCTCTTTTGGAACATTGGTACGTCCTTTACCTCTTCCACGGTTATCTCTAAAGTTTCCACCTCCTTGAGAAGGACCTTTACTTATTCTACGTCGACGACCTTTCTTTTCTCCGTCTTTCTTTTCTTCTTTTTTCTTTTCAGGTTTTTTGAACTTGGTTAGATCAATTTTTTCACCTGTAAAATTAGGACCGTCTAATTTTTTATACTGTGTCTTTACTTTATCAGAACCAGGCTTTGCTTCTTCTGCCGGAGCCTCTGGGGCTGGAGTTTCTGCTTCCTTCTTAGTAACTGGTTCTTTCTTTTCGGTTTTAGCAACCACAGGCTCCTCTTTAACAGGGGCTTTTTCTAAAGTTTCTTTCTTTTCTTCCTTAGCAGGAGTTTCTTTTGCTTTAGCTGGCTCTTTCTTTTTAACAGGCGCAGCAGTCTCTTCTTTAGGTGTAACCTTTTCTTCAACTACTTCTTCGACTTCCTTCGTCTCAACTTCTTTTTCAACAGGCTCCTCTTTCTTGGATTTTCCTGTTTCGAGATCTATAGAACCAACTTGTTTTGGACCGTCAAGTTTGGCTTCGGCTTTAATTACTTTTGGCGCTTCATGCTTTTGCTTTTCTTCCAGCTCCTTCTCACGGGCAATGCGCAATTCTTCTTTTTCCTTACGTTTTTCCTCTCCAACTTCTTTAGAAGCTACCTTCTTACTCTTGTCTGTTTGAAATTCATCAAAAAGCACTTGGTATTCGGCATCGCTAATTTTTGTCGTAGGACGCGCTTCCACCTCGTAGCCATTGGAACTTAAAAATTCCACGGCACGATCCAGCGAGATGTTGAATTCGCGTAATACTTTGCTTAGCCTCATTGTTTTTACGTCAGCCATAAATGGTTTGTCCTTATTTCTCTTAAAAAATTTGCATAAATGTAGTTAAAGTTTCAACTACTCTTCAAATTCTTCTTTTAATATATTGATTACTTCTTGTATCGTCTCTTCTTCTAGGTCTGTACTCTTCACTAAGAATTTTAAATCTCTATCCAAGACACTCTTAGCTGTATCTAAACCAATCTTTTTGAATTCTTCGATGATCCACTCCTCAATTTCATCTTTAAATTCTGTTAATTCAACATCCTCTTCAGCTCCTTCTCGCAGCACATCGATTTCGTATCCAGTTAATTGTCCTGCAAGTCGAATGTTATGACCACCACGCCCAATTGCTTTTGATACTTCTTCTGGTTTCAAGATAACTTCGGCACGTTTGGTTTCTTCATCAATTTTAATAGAAGTAACACGTGCAGGGCTCAATGCTCTTGTGATAAATAGATTGAGATTGTTGGTGTAATTAATTACATCGATATTCTCATTACCAAGTTCACGAACGATTCCGTGGATACGAGATCCCTTCATTCCTACACAAGCACCTACTGGATCAATACGATCATCGTACGAATCTACGGCTACTTTTGCTTTTTCTCCTGGAATTCGCACTACTTTTTTTACAGTAATTAATCCGTCGAAAACTTCAGGGATTTCTTGTTCGAATAATTTCTCTAAGAATAAAGGATTCGCACGGGACATTATAATAGCTGGTTTGTTCCCTTTAAGCTCTACACTTTCGATAATTCCGCGCACATTATCTCCCTTTCTGAAGAAATCTGAAGGAATCTGACGATCTTTTGGAAGAATAATTTCATTCCCTTCATCGTCCAGTAAGATAACTGCACGGTGACGTATATGATGTACCTCTGCTGTGTAGATCTCACCTTCCATATCCTTAAATTGCTTATAGATAATGGTGTTATCGTGTTCGTGTATTTTAGAAATCAAGTTTTGACGTAGTGCCAAAATTGAACGTCTTCCAAGATCCATTAACTTTACTTCTTCCGAAACATCTTCTCCAACCTCAAAGTCATCTTCAATCTTACGAGCTTCAGTTAATGAGATTTCCTCATTAGGATCTTCAACATCCCCATCGGCAACAACAATACGGTTTCTCCAAATCTCTAAATCTCCTTTATCTGGATTTACAATGATATCGAAATTATCATCGCTTCCATATTTCTTCTTCAATGCGTTTCTAAAAACGTCTTCCAGGATCGCCATAAGCGTTACCCTGTCGATTTGTTTATCGTCTTTAAATTCTGAAAATGAATCAATCAACGCTAAATTTTCCATATCAAATTACTTAAAATGTTATCATCACTTTTGCTTCAACAATATCTTGATAAGGCACGATGGCCTCTTTTTGTACAGTCACTTTTCCCTTACCTATTGGTTTAGGCTCACGTGCTTTCCATTGTAACTTTACAGCTTCATCGGTCACTTCTGTTAACTCTCCTTCTACTGTTTCTTCAGCAGTTTTCACCTTGAGCTTACGTCCCACGTTCTTTTTGTACTGACGCATATTTTGCAAGGGCTCCGAAACTCCAGCCGAAAGTACTTCCAACGAAAAGTCTTCTTCTTCCCTATCTAAATTGTGTTCTATAGCCCTACTTACTGCCATACAGTCTTCCACCTTCACACCAGCATCTCCATCGATAATCACACGTATATGATTGGCTTCAGAAATACTTAAATCGATTAAGAACAACTCAGGGTGCTCTTCCAGACATTTTTCCAATAATGGAGTTACTTTCTCCCGCATAATTTTGGCTATAAAAAGAGGGGACTTTTCGTCCCCTCAACTCGTTGCGTCTTAATTTTGCTGCAAATATACTACTTTTTTTAGGATTATGAAAACCATCAAGGGTGCTATTTTTTTAGTAATTTAATGGTATAACACAACCTTCCAAAACCTCCCACTTATGAAGCGAATTCTAGTACCCACCGACTTTTCCCCTGAAGCAGAAAATGCCCTTGAAGTAGCTGCTCAAATCGCCCATCAGAACAAGAGTGAAATATACCTAGAACACTCTCTTAATTTACCATCTCACGTCAATGACAACGGAAGTTCAGGCGCTATGCCAGAATCCTTATATTTTATTAAACTCGCTGAAAAAGAATTTGAACCGTTACTTCAAAAATCATATTTGGATCAAATTGATGTACATAAAGCCATAGGGCATAGTGAGATCTTCGAAGACATAAAAACAGCAGTCAACGAAAAAAACATCGATCTCATTGTAATGGGGTCGCATGGCACCAGCGGATTTAAAGAACTATTTATAGGAAGCAATACCGAAAAAGTAGTACGTACTTCTGAAGTGCCCGTTTTAATCATTAAGAATCCGCATCCAACTTTTGTAATCAAAGACATGGTATTTGCCACCGATTGTGCCGAAGAGTGTAGACGTTCTTTTGATCAAGCTCAAAAGTTTGCTCGAGAAGTAGGAGCTAAACTACATATCCTATATGTAAACACACCAGCTAAATTTAAGACCACAGAAGATACCAATACGATGCAAAAAGAGTTTATTAAAGGTATGGGGGTAGAAAATTACACTCTTAATGTCTACAATGACCACAGCGTTGAAAAGGGAATTTTAGGCTTTGCTCGACTCATTAGCGCCCAATTGGTTGGCGTAAGCACTCATGGAAGAAAGGGTATTGCTCACTTCTTTAATGGCAGTATTTCTGAAGATTTAGCCAATCATGCTAATATGCCTGTAATAACATTTAGAATCTAAACAACAATTACACTTTGGTAAGTTGCTCCATGATTTGTTCTATTTGAAAAGCATCAATCAGTATAATTGGTTCTGAATATACCAAAGGCATGCGGTCGCCATAGGTTTCTTGTAGACGTTTGTTAATTCTGCTGAACAATAAAGATTTTGATATTCCTTTTAAAGAATATTGCTTCGAAGTGGAAATCTTGAGCTCATTACTCAATACTTTGTAAGTTCCCACCGAGCTAATCATCGCATTGGCGATAAGTCGGTCTGTTAATAGCTGATCTGCTATTTCATGTAAAAGAGATTCACTCTTGGAAACGAGTTGTAATGTCATCATATCCTATAGTTTTATGGTTCAAAATTAGATGTTTAGCAATGATACTTTCATAAAAGAAAGTTAAACTATTGAACTATGATAGTATTACTTTCATATATTTACAATGTCATGGAACAATTATCAATAAATATTACCATCAATCCGGCTCTATTTACGAAAGATCCCAAATCGACCGAATTAGGAAAAAAAATAGTCAGCACAAGTATTGAAATGATCAATGAACTTGGTTTTGAGAGTTTTACATTTAAAAAACTAGGCGCTCGTATTGGTTCAAACGAAAGTTCTATCTATCGATATTTCGATAGTAAGCATACATTATTGGTTTATTTAATCAATTGGTATTGGAGTTGGATGGAGTATAAAATTGTCTTCGCCACAAGCAACTTGGCCTCATCCGAAGAAAAGTTAGTCAACTCAATTAAAATGCTAACCCAAAATATTAGTGAAGACTCTAACTTTTCTTTTATCAATGAAGTTTTATTGAACAACATAATCATCGCAGAATCTTCAAAGGCCTATCACACCAAAGATATAGATGCCGAAAATGAAAAAGGATTCTACAAAACATATAAACGTGTTGTACAACGTATCAGTGACTTTGTATTGGAGGTAAATCCAGAATTTGAGTTCCCTCACATGCTTATTTCGACCGTGATCGAAGGTGCTCATCATCAGCGATTCTTTTCTAAGCACTTACCTTCATTAACTGATGTTGAAGAAGGGAAAAACAACATTATTCGCTTTTATACAGATCTTGTTTTAAACGCCATTAAATGAAACATCCATCGATTTTACTTAATCTCACACTATTCTTGCTGATGCTTGCGGTATTTACACAACCACTAGCTAGTTCAATACGAATATTGATTCAAGACACTTCGGAGATTGTCATCACAAATCCGGAAGATTCTGAAGGTAATGAGTCTCAAAATGAGGATCCTTCCGAAGAAGAGAAAGTGGAGTTAAAGTATCTTTTTACAGATGTTCCGTTCACCGATGGAAACGAACACGCTAGTAACTTCAACTTTTCGTTGACCATAAAGACATCGATCTCCCAAGAGATTCCATTTCCTCCGCCAGATCTAACGTAAGTTGTTTCGATCTATGCATTCTTAGAAATGCATCCTTTTTCAAATTCAAATACTAGATAGATCCGTATCTAGGATACTCAACATTTAACTTCAGCTAAATGAAAAAAATTATGTCCCCGTGGAGGCGTTTTATTGGCCTACTACAACTAGACAAAAAAGATATTCGTCAAATTTTTTATTACGCCATTTTTGCAGGTATTGTTGCTCTTACATTACCATTAGGAATTCAGGCAATTATCAATTTAATTCAAGGAGCACAGGTTTCTACAGCCTGGATTGTACTCGTGATTCTGGTGACCATAGGCGTTGCCTTTCAAGGAATACTACAACTAATGCAGATTCGTATTCTGGAGAATATGCAACAGAAAATTTTTACCCGCGCCTCCTTTGAATTCGCTTATCGGTTTCCAAAAATTAAAATGCAGGAATTGCGGAACTATTATCCACCAGAGCTTGCCAATCGTTTTTTTGACGTGTTAACCATTCAAAAAGGCCTATCTAAAATTCTAATAGACTTTCCAGCAGCTGCCCTACAAATCGTGTTTGGCTTAATGCTCTTATCATTTTATCATCCCTTTTTTATTCTTTATGGAATATTACTCATCCTACTCATATATGTAGTTTTTAGATTCACTGCTAAGAAGGGACTACAAACCAGTTTAATCGAGTCAAAAAGCAAATACAAAGTAGCGCATTGGATTCAAGAAGTATCTCGCTCATTGATTAGCTTTAAACTCTCTGGCAGCACCAATCTTGCAATGGATAGGAACGATGTACTTACTTCTAATTATTTGGAAGCAAGAGAAAATCATTTTAAAGTTTTGGTACTTCAATTCATTCAACTCATTGGATTTAAAGTATTAGTCACGGCAGGACTCCTTATTATTGGAGGACTTTTGGTTCTAAATCAGCAAATGAACATAGGTCAGTTTGTAGCTGCCGAAATTATTATTCTTCTAGTCATTGGTTCAGTAGAAAAATTAATTAACGGCTTAGAATCATTTTATGATGTACTCACTTCGTTAGAGAAAATTGGACAAGTAGTCGATAAAGAATTGGAACCTCAAACGGGAATCGATCCTTTCGATAACGGCCAGACGCTACATGTAGAATTAGATCAAGTGAGCTATACAACGCCAGAAAACAAAGCCGTTCTCCAAGAAATTGAATTCAACATCGACAGTCATGACCGAATTTTATTCGACGGAGCATCAGGTTCTGGTAAAACCACATTATTAAAATTACTCGCTGGACTCATTGAGCCAACCAAGGGAGCACTTTATATTAATGACGTCGCTATCGCAGGTATTTGGCCCAATCGATATAGATCCAATATTGGCCAAGTACTACCGGAGCAACTTCCATTTGAAGGAACCATCATGGAGAATATCGCATTTGGACAAAAAGATATCTCTCAGGAACGTTTACATCATGTGCTTAAAAATATTGGACTACTCCCCTTTATTAAAGAGCAACCCAATGGAATTAACACTATGTTGTACCCAGAAGGTAAACAAATACCATACTCCATTTCGAAACGAATTTTGTTGGCCCGCGCCATCATCAATAATCCAAAATTACTATTACTTAAAGATCCTCTGGAATATTTTGATCCATCCAAAGCTGAGGAAATCATGCAGTATCTAACCTCGAAAGAACGCGAATGGGCATTGGTGATTTCGAGCAGAAACACCATATGGAAAAACTATTGCAACAAGACTATTGAACTTTCGGAAGGAAAGATCATCTCAAAAAATCAAAACCATGCTTAATATATCTCCCAATCAACTTAATAAACAGGTGTCATTGCACAATTATAGTGCAGGGAAAAAGGTATTTAACTCCAAACACAACAAATATTTTAATCGATTTTTAGCCTCATTTGCTTTCATTTTGGTGATCATTTTGTTTCTACCATGGACTCAAAACGTGAGCGGCAATGGGTATTTAACCACATTAACTCCCGATCAGCGTCCGCAAACGATTCAGTCGCCCATTCCAGGTAAAATCGAAAAGTGGTTTGTTCGTGAAGGTGATTTTGTAAAGAAAGGAGATACTATTTTGTTTATTTCTGAAATAAAGAACGAATACCAAGATCCGTTGTTGGTAGAACGCACCCAACTCCAAAGAGATGCCAAAAGCAGATCTGTGGTATCCTATCAAGAAAAGGTAAAAGCCCTCGAAAATCAAGTGGGAGCTTTGTATAATGAGCGCCAATTAAAGCTTTCTCAAGCTAAAAATAAATTACAGCAATCACGATTAAAAGTGACCAGCGATAGCATCGACTTTGAAGCTGCGAAAACTAATTTAGAAATTGCTCAACGTCAATATGATCGAACAGTTACACTTCAAGAAGAGGGTCTAAAAGCCGTTACCGATGTTGAGGGGAAACGTCTAAAGCTTCAAGAAACTCAGGCAAAACTAGTTTCACAAGAGAACAAGTTATTGGCAAGTCAAAACGAAGTGATAAACTCTCAGTTAGAGATTAGTCGAATTGGAGCGGAGTATGCGGATAAAATTGCCAAATCCAGAAGTGATCGATTTACGGCAGAATCTAATCAATTCGAGGCAGAAGCCCAGGTAAGCAAATTGGAAAACCAATCTACCAATTACGAAATACGTAACGCACTGCTATATATCACCGCTCCTCAAAACGGCTATATTAACAAGGCCATAAAAGGAGGTCTTGGCGAAACATTTAAAGAGGGAGAAGAATTGGTAGGGATTATGCCTTCCAATTACGACTTAGCTGTGGAAACCTTTGTCGACCCTATTGATCTACCTTTAATACACCTAGGAGAAACTGTTAGAATTCAATTTGATGGATGGCCCGCTATCTTCTTTAGCGGTTGGCCCAATGCATCTTTTGGAACCTACGGTGGTGAAGTAGTAGCTATTGAAACATTTATTAGTTCTAATGGAAAGTTTAGAATTTTAATCGCTCCTAATCCAAACGACAACCCGTGGCCAGAAAATGTACGTGTAGGTTCTGGAGCCTACACAATAGCACTACTAGAAGACGTACCAATTTGGTATGAATTATGGCGAAAACTGAATGGATTCCCCCCTAACTATTACAGACCAGATTCTGATGTAAATTCAAAAAAATCCTAATGAAGTCACTCTTACCATATTTAGTATTTATAGCTATGTTTAGCAGTTCTACTATTGGCTGGACTCAGACAAATAAAACTTCTCTGGAGCAAACGCTCGCATTCGAAGAGTACTTAGGTTATGTCAAGCAGCATCACCCGCTTTTAAAGCAAGCAGAATTGGTGTTGAGTCAAGGCGAAGCCCAATTACTGAAAGCGAGAGGAGGATTCGATCCAAAGATAGAAGTGGATTATGATCGTAAAAAATTTAAAGACATCGAATATTACGATCAGCTTAACGCTGCCTTCAAAATTCCTACCTGGTATGGAATTGAGTTTAAAGCCGACTTTGAAGAGAATACCGGAGAATTTTTAAATCCAAATCTTTCGGTTCCAGAAGGCGGACTTTTTAGCGCCGGTGTATCATTTTCTTTAGCACAAGGTCTTTTAATCAATGAGCGAATGGCTTCTTTAAAAAAAGCGCGATTCTTTCAGGAACAAACAAAAGCAGATCGGGATTTATTGGTTAACGAGTTGTTATACAAAGCGAGCACTGCTTATTTTAACTGGTTAGAAGCGAGTAATGAGCAAAAAATTTATAGCGAATTTCTAAGCAACGCTGCTATTAGACTCGCCGCTGTCAAACGAAGCGTGGAGGTAGGCGACAAGGCAGCCATCGATAGTATCGAGGCCAGAATCACCGTTCAAAATAGGAAATTAGGACTGGAAGCTGCTATCTTAAAACAACGAAAAATGGCTTTAGCGGTAAGTAATTATTTATGGATAAACGACGTTCCGCTAGAACTTGAAGAAAATGTTTCGCCTAAAGCTCCATCAAAACAGGTTCTCGAATCCTCGTTAGTTTTGGATGGGATTACCGATCTTACCGCAATAATGGAGAATCATCCTAAATTGGTAAGCATGGACGCCAAAATTGGAGGTCTAGAAGTAGATCGAAAATTGAAGCTCAATAAGTTGTTACCAAAAGTAGATCTTCAGTATAATTTTTTAAGTCCTGAATACGATCAGCTTAGCACTTTTAATACGGCAAACTACAAGGCATTTCTTAATGTGAGCCTACCCATTTTCTTAAGAAAAGAACGAGGGGATTTAAAATTGGCCAACCTTAAATTACAGGATGTCACTTTTGAGCGATCAGCAACGTCTGTCAATATTCAAAACAAAATTACTGCTGTTGAAGCCGAAATAACTTCATTAACCACTCAAAATGAATTGATCAATTCGATTATCAACGATTATAAAACTTTAGTGAGGGCAGAAGAACGAAAATTCTTTTTAGGAGAAAGCTCCTTGTTTCTTATCAATTCCAGAGAACAAAAGTTAATCGATGCTCAAGTAAAAGGAAATACTTTATCCATCAAAGAATTTACGGCCAAGGCAAAATTATACAACGCTCTTGGGTTAACAAATGCGAATAGTATCAATTAGAGGTTCGAATCTCAACTGAACTAAAAGAAACTTAAAAATTATGGTATAAAAAAAGCTGACGATTGTGAGCTTTTTTTATTTAAACTAGTTCTGCTGGTCTTCCTAGCAGACGTTTTTCAATCTTTTTCTTCTTCACAGTTAGCCGCTTCATAATTTCCATTAAATCGGCATCTTTTGTTCTTTTATAGACTTCATTTATTGCTAAAATGAGGCGCTTGGCCTCTCTAGAGGCAACTACTCGATCACTTGTAGACATATGACTCATTTTGGCTTTTTCAAAAGTCGCTGCTTCTTTTAAAATATCCATAGTTATTTGTTTTGTTTATTCTTATATAAAAATAATTAAACAATCTAAAATACACCAAATGATTATGATTATTTTAAGAATTCGAAGCTAAATTCAATGCTCTTTTTAATAACGATTTAGTATTACAATTGCTCCATAAACTATGAGAAGTCCAATTGAAAAATCGGAACAGCCTAAAAAAAATTACAGCTAAAACTTGCTCGTTTAACTAATATCTATATATTTGGTAAACCAATCTGGTTAACCAATTTATGAAAAATCAAGAAAAACGCCCATCCCTTCTAAAAAAACTAGCCCTCTTACTGCTAGGTTTTGGTCCAGGTATTTTTGCTATCGGTTATACCATAGGTACTGGCAGTGTCACTTCCATGATCGTAGCAGGAAGTACATACGGAATGCAATTGCTATGGGTTTTGCTATTAAGTTGTGTTTTCTCAGGTATTTTAATGTTTACCTACGGTAATTATGCACTCATTACAGGAGAAACGGCATTATTCGGATTTAAAAAACACATCAAAGGAGGTAAGGTGTTAGCCATTTTAATAATTCTAGGAATTATCTTCGGACAATGGAACTCTCTAATGGGAATTCTTGGGATTTCTTCCAATATCATCTACGAATTAATAACCCTTCGTTTTCCCGAGCTCTCAGCTTATAAATATAATGCGGTTCTTATCATTGCCATCGTAATAATAGGTATATTTTATTCCTTATTACTTGTAGGTAAATATACCTTCTTCGAAAAGATTTTGATCATATTTGTATCCATCATGGGGCTCTCTTTTGTTATCTCATTGTTCTTTGTGTATCCCTTACCAAAAGATGTTATTTCAGGATTAATTCCGTCCATTCCAAATGTTCCAGGTGGAAAAATGATGGTTGCAGCTTTTGTTGGCACGACGATGGCGGCCGCAACCTTTTTATCAAGACCACTTTTTGTAAAAGGGAAAGGTTGGACAATTGCGAATTTAAAAAAAAAAAAACACGACTCTATACTCGCAGCATCTTTGGTATTTGTAATAAGCGCCTCCATTATGGCAGTCGCTTGTGGCGCTTTATTCCATCAAGGGAACCCAGTAACGAAAGTATTAGACATGGCAAATACGCTTGAGCCGGCAGCCGGCAACTTGGCCGTGACGATCTTCTTTTTTGGCACTCTAAGTGCAGGATTATCGTCAATCTTTCCGTGTCTTTTAATTGCACCATTATTTCTTGCAGACTATCAATCCGGGGAATTAGACACCAATTCTAGGCAATTTAGAATTGTAACATTTATTGCCTGTTTGGTTGCCTTAATTGTGCCAGTGTTTGGCTCCAACCCTATTCAAATGCAGATACTGTCTCAAGTTTTTAATGTCTTTGTCCTACCAGCCGTGGTCCTTGGTATTATTTTGATCGTAAATAACAAAAAGGTGATGAAAGGATATACAACGGGGATAGCAGTTAATATTGGATTGTTCGCTGCTCTATTCTTCTCTTGCATTATATCTTATAATGGCATCATTGCATTAATCGAATATTTTTAAATGAAATCCTTTATGAAAAATACAATCACCTTACTAAGTATGTTGTTGTTACTTTCGGCTTGCGAAAATAAAAACACTCCAAAGAAAACTGAAAAAGCAGCAATTAGTCAAAATGCAAACGATATAATACCATTTTTCGAACATTGGAATTTGATTTTGGGAGATGGTTCAAATGTGGGTCAAGCAACTGACTTTGAGAACAAGGATTTCTTTTACACTACAAAAGACAACAAAGACGATTGGGTTGTATTCAAAACGCCAAACGCGGGAAATACACATGGCACTTCAAACAACACTAGAACCGAACTTGCACAATTAAAAAAATGGTCTCCAATGACCGAGGCAAACATGAATGCCACCTTAAAAGTAATGAATGTGTCAACTACAGGTGACGCTACGGTAGCAGCGACATATTCGGTTGTTGTTGGTCAGATTCACAGTGCTGATGGGCATGAAAATGAACCCTTAAAAATATTTTACAAAAAATTTCCGGGTCATACGAAGGGTTCGGTGTTTTGGAATTATGAAATTAACACCGCAGGTGATGATAATTCAGGAAGATGGGATTATTCATATCCTGTTTGGGGTTACGACTTTTCGGTTGTTGGAACTGACGCAAATTCCTATCCTCCAGAACCAGAAGATGGCATTGCTCTTGGGCAAGAATTTAGTTATAATGTCGAAATCAAGGATGGGATAATGCATTTGAAATTCACAAGCGATGGACATGAAACAAAAACGTTCAGTAAAAATCTTGTTTCTTCAGAATATGCAAAACGCTCAGACATACCAGAACAGGTGAATAAATTATTTGTTCCCATTGGACAAGATGGTGTGGAACGAGAAAACGCCTACACAAATGAGGGACTTTTTTTTAAACTAGGATGCTACAACCAAACAAATGGCAAAGATCCTAAAGTCAATAAAGTCTGGTGCTCTGGTGCAGAAACTCATAATGGTGATACTCAAAAACAATACGCAGACGGCAACTTCGCAGAAGTTTGGTTTAAAACGGCTAATATTACTATAAGTGAAGATGCCATTTCCAATGCCGGGTACTTTCAAGCAAATGATGGATTAAGTCAAAAAACTGTTTACCCACATACTGTGATCCCTTTTATGGATAAGTTCAAAATATTATTGGGAGATGGAACCAATGAGGATGATCTCACTGAATTCGAACACAAGGATTTTTTCTATACCGTGATTGACGGCACAAGACGTTGGGTAGTCTACAAAACCCCAAATTCTGGAGTTACATCAAAGAACTCAAGTAACACGCGAACTGAATTACATGAAAAGAGAGAATGGACGCCAGAGCAAGGAGGTAAATTAACTGGCACCTGCAAAGTAATGCAAGTCTCTACTTCTGGAGATGCTCGCGTTGCTGCGTCTTACTCAACAGTAGTGGGTCAAATCCATAGTGGTGAAGGTCATGAAAATGAACCTCTCAAAATATTCTATAAAAAATTTCCGGGTCACACTAAAGGGTCAGTCTTTTGGAATTATGAAATTAATACAGCTGGTGATGACAACTCCGGAAGGTGGGATTATTCTAGTGCAGTATGGGGAAATGATATGTCGGTTGTTGGAAAAAGCGAGAATGACTTTCCTAGCGAACCTGTGGAGGGTATAGAACTAGGTGAAGAATTTAGCTATGTCGTAAATGTTTACGAAGGCATTATGTATCTCACTTTTAGAAGTGACGGCCATGAAACGAAAACATTTACAAAAAATCTTATATCATCTGAATATACTGATCGCTCAGACATTCCGGCTCAAGTTCAGAAATTATTTGTGCCTATTGGTCAAGATGGAACCGAACGGGCTACTGCCTACAGCGGCGAACTAAATTATTTCAAGCAAGGTGCTTATAACCAAACCAACGGAAAAGATCCTGAAACCAATATAGTTTGGTGTGCAGGTGCTGAAACGTATGGTGGTGATATCGCTAAGCAGTATGAAAATGGCTGCTTCACGGAGGTGTGGTTTAGAGAAGCATCTGTAGGTCCAGGAACACCACCGGATAAATTGAATTAATAGTACGTCAATATCATATTAAAAACAACAAACAGTATATGAAAACATTTGGAACAAGTAAAGAATTCATCTTTGGAGATGACATTGAATGGGAAGTAGTTGGTGAGGGTCTTAAACGAAAAATCATGGGCTACGATGATAAAATCATGTTAGTAAAAGTAGATTTTCAAGTAGGAGCTATTGGCGTAATGCATCAGCACTATCATTCGCAAGTCACCTATGTTCAGAGTGGTGAATATGAACTGACTATTGGTGACGAAACAAAAACAGTTAAAGGTGGAGACTCATTCTACATTCCACCCAATGTAATGCATGGCGCAATTTGCACCAAAGCCGGTATTTTAATCGATGTATTTAGCCCTATTCGTGAAGATTTTATGGAATAAATCACAAATAATCAACAATTTTCTTGTGAGTTAAGAAAAAGTTAATATATTTGGTAAACCAATTTGGTTTACCAGTTTGGTTTACCAAAATGATAAACTAAAAAAAAGGACAGGTGTACGCCTATCCTTTTAAAACAATTACTTCTTTGGAGGGAAGTAAAAATCACACGTAGTAGCTAACTAAGACATGTTTCGTAAAGATAATAAAACAAATTATTATAACGCGATACTTGGTCTTTTTAAGTTCCTATTATTTGCTAACTAATAAAAAATCAATTATGAGCTTAAAAACGAAGCTAACCTTAATTATGTTGCTCTTTAGTAGTGTAATTGTTTTGGCACAACAAAACTATACGTTGGAAGGCCAAGTAGTTTCAGCGACCGACCAAGTCGGTATCCCTGGAGCCAACGTTATAATTCAAGGTACTACCAATGGTACCTCTACCGATTTTGATGGGAATTTCCAAATTGAGGTAAAAAGCGGTGATGTACTGCTATTTTCCTATTTAGGATATGTTACCCAAACGATTACGATTACTAATCAGACATCTCTCAACGTCGCTTTAGTTGAGGACTCTAGTACGCTAGATGAAGTAGTCGTGGTTGGATACGGTACTCGAAAAAAGAGTCATTTAACAGGCGCTGTTGCCAGAGTAGTAGGAAGTGAAGTTGCTGCAATTCAGGCAAATCGTGTGGACGATGCACTAGCAGGTAAATTAGCAGGTGTATTAATTCAAAATCAAAGTGGAGAACCAGGAGCTGATCCTAGGATTCAAGTTAGAGCAGCTTCTTCTGTTAACGGTAACTCAAATCCGTTAATTGTCGTAGATGGGTATCCTATTTCTGGAAGTCTAGCGACCGTTAACCCTAACGACATTGAAAGTCTGGAAGTTTTAAAAGATGCCGCCTCTGCCGCTATTTACGGTTCTAGGGGAGCAAATGGTGTTATTTTAGTTACGACCAAAAAAGGAAGAAAAGGAAAGGTTAATTTTAGTTACAACAACTACTTCAGTGTTTCAAGTAAATATCAAAAAGACAATCTACTGTTGAATGCTGGAGAATGGGCTGATGTTATCGAGCGAAATATTGCCAATGGCACGTTTGATGTATCTGAAGTGGATCCCGCTTTGGTCAATTACAGAATCAATGCCTTTCGTAATTCACCAGGTGCTATAAGTCCTGAAGAATGGCTGTTTCAAACCGGTTATACCATGAATCATGACTTTAGTATGAGTGGTGGTAGTGAAGATGTAAACTACTTTGCTTCCATAGGATATTTAGATACTGAAGGTGTTGCAATAACTCAGGAATTTGAAAGAGTTAACGCACGTATGAACATAGATGCAAAACTAAAAGACAAGTTTAAAACAGGAATTAGTTTTAACGGATTCTATTCAGACAGAGCTCTTTTGGCACATGACCAAAGAGATCTTCTTAGAGCTTATGGTGTTCATCCTATTTATCATACAGAGGAATCTATTGCCTTCGTGCAACAACTAAATGCCGAAGCGGTTGCTTTAGGCCTTGCCCCTTTTGATGATGGATATAGAGGTGGTGATTTTGGTACTGCTTCAGGTTTCAACAACAGTATCTTTACACTACAACCAGGAGATACGGCACAAGACTGGCACTATGGAAGAAGCGGCAACGGAATTGGAGGATCGGGAGACGCAGGTCCTGCAACAAAACTTGATAATCAGCAACGAACAGAAAGAACCTATTTTGCGAATGCAAATACATATTTACAATATAGCATTATAGACGGTTTAAATATAAAAACCGTTCTCGGAGCAGACGTTTTTGATATTCAGCAATATAGATATAGAGGGCTTGAAGCCGATTCTAGAGCACGTACAACCCAAACTAATTTGGATCAGACAGACTTAAAAAGAACTTCAATCTTAAGCGAAACAACGTTAAACTACTCAAAAGTAATCGACAAACACGATATAGATGCAATTGCTGGATTTGAGGTTCAAAACTTTCGCAACATTGGGACTGCCTTACGCGGCACAAATGTCCCCAATGGAGATATCATTAATTTTAATCTATTAGACCCTTCAGATATTACGACAACCGAAAGAGACGAAACGATCGTTAGAAGGAGTATTTTCGGAAGAATTAATTATGCGTATGACGATCGATATTTAATATCGGCTTCTTTGAGAAGAGATGGTGATTCTAGATTTGGTGCTAATAATAGATCCCAAACATTCCCAGCACTTTCCTTAGGATGGAATATTCATAATGAATCGTTTTATACGTCCGATATTGTGAATTTAATTAAGTTAAGATTTAGTACAGGATCTTTAGGAACTGTTTCTGATCTAGGAGCCTATAGCTCATTGAGTCTTTTAAATCCTCAACCTACTATTTTCGGAACTGGATTTTTAATTCCATCGGATGTAGCGAACCCTAATTTGACCTGGCAAACAAATACAGAGACTAATTACGGAACCGATTTAGGATTTTTAAACAACCGAATTAGATTAGGAGTCGACTATTACACCTCCGATATTGAAGATATATTAATTAATTTCAGTGTATCTGAACAATACGGAACTCCGTCGGTACGACTTAATGCCGGTGATGTAAGAAGTTCGGGGCTGGAGTTTGAGTTCTCTGCAAACGTAATTCAAAAAGAGGATTTTTCTTTAAGAGTTGGAGCCAACCTATCTACCGTGAATACAGAAATCACAGATCTAAACGGTTTGGATGAATTACCAAGACAAATTTATGGTCAAAGTGGTAGAGGTCCCGTATTTAGAAATTATGTAGGTGGAGAAATTGGTGAAATGTGGGGATTAGAAAGTGAAGGACTAGTTGAATCTGTTCATATTGAAGATCCAACTAGAACACTTGGCGCAGATAGTGGCGAAGTATATGTAAAAGACCAAAATGGAGATGGAATTATTGATGCCACTAGAACTGTTGAAGAAGGTGGTGATTTAGTGAAGATTGGACAAAATACACCTGATTTCTACTGGGGTTTTAATAGTTCAGTTACCTATAAAGATTTTGATTTTTCGATGCAGTGGCAAGGATCTCAAGGAGGCGATGTCTTCAATGTTGACCCGCTGTATTGGCAATCACAATTTGGTGGTAGACTACGAGATAGTTTTGATGCAGATGAAGATGGAATTGCTGACGCAAGTGGACGTCATTATACACGAGCCAGAGATCAAACATCTTCTGCTATACAGGATGCATCTTACATAGCTTTACGAAATTTGACTTTAGGTTATACCCTTGACCCTAGTATAACAAGTAAAGCAGGAATAAATTCGATAAGGGTATATCTTGCCGCAACTAATCTGCTTTATTTATGGTCGAGTGACTACACCTCCTTCAATCCTGAAGGAGTCGAAACTACCAATGGCGGTTATGCAGGACCTACTACCTATGGAGTACAAGTAGGAGCAAGTCCCGTGGTAAGAAGCTTTACGTTTGGTTTAAATGTTAATTTTTAAAATTAGAAAGATGAAAAAAGTATATATATATTTAATAGCATTGTTTTTAACAATGTCCTGCACCACCGATTTGGATCAATTCCCACCCAATATTGCCAGTTCAGGATCTTTGACAGATCTTTCGGGAGTTTTAAATGCTGCATATTTCTACCAACTCGGAATGGTTACACCTGTAGCAGTAATGGGTGACTTTAGAGCAGATAATGCGTTAATGGATGAAGAACCATTTCCAGCATTTGATAGATTTAATAGTGACTTAACCGATATGGAAGATCAATTTTTCGGTCCGTTCTATACGGCTGCTTATCGATCCATATTAAGCTCGAATAATGTAATTTTAAATTCGACAGATCCCGGTCAAGTAGGCGAAGCTAAGTTCTTAAGAGCATTAAGTTATTTTAAACTAGTGCAAATCTTCGGTGACGTAGGTATACGCTTAGAGGCCGAACCAGATGTGTTGGACACTTCGATTTTAGCAAGACAACCAGTTGCTGAAGTATATAACAACGTGATCATTCCAGATTTACAAGACGCAATTTCTGCTCTAGACAATTCTGGATTATCTAGTGGTAGAGCTTCGCAAATCGCAGCTCAAGGATTGTTAGGTAAGGTGTATATGCACATGGGTAATTTTGGTAATGCTGAAGCGAACCTTGCCGCTGTTGTTAATGGTGCTGCTGGAGCTGGTATTAGCTTGCAAGAAAACTTCGCTGACATCTTCGGTGAGGCTAATGATCTAAATTCTGAAGTCATTTTTGCAACCCAAGTTTCAAGTTCTATTATAGATGAATACGGGTTTTCTGAATTTTGGTCTTGGTATGGCGGACTTGACACAAAGTCTCTAGAACCATTAGATCCATCTTTAATAGCTGCCTTTGACGCTAGCCCTGGAGATTTAAGAAGAGCGATAACAATCGATGAGGAAGCGTTAGCTTCTCCAAAATTTCCCCAAGCTGGAGGTCCTGACCACGACTGGATAGAAATGAGATTAGCAGATATGATACTGTTATATGCAGAAGCGTTAAATGAAAATGGCTCGTCACTAGAGAGCGTACTTGATCTTTTAGATCCTATTCGTACTAGAGCTGGTTTAGCACCCCTCGATCATACTGTAGTTAATACACCCGCTTTAGTTAGACAAGCTATCGCAGACGAAAGAAGACTAGAGCTCGCTTTTGAAGGACAAAGATGGTTTGATTTAGTTAGAACAGGTACGGCTCAATCGGTATTGAATTTCGCAGATGCAAACTATTTATTAGCGCCAATTCCAATCTCAGAAATTCTTGTAAGTGACGGAGTGATTACCCAGAATCCTGGATACTAATAAATAATAAACATGACGTGTAGCTCAATGAAAAATCATGCGGTAAGCAAACACTTGGATTAGCCTATTCTCTGATCATGTTTTAGTTCTTACTGGTCAAATATTGACCAGTAAGAATTTTAAAAAAGCATGACCACATAATGAAACAAAAAATGTCATTATAGACATCATTGTTCTTTCAGTTTTATTTAACTTTAGTGAGAACTATTTGGTTAACCAATTGTTGAAAACAAAAATTTATGAAAGTTGAAATTCTAAACTCTAATGAAAAGCATACTGTCCAGAAAGAAGTTATTGAAAAGGTACGAGACCTAATCAATCAAAAAAATCTGGAACCTGGAGACAAATTACCTTCCGAACGAATGCTTTCAGAAAAGTTTGAAGTGACGCGAAGTACCATACGCGAGGCAATTCAGAAATTGGAGTTTTACGGATTACTGAAGTCAATTCCGCAAAGCGGAACATTTGTGGCAAATATTGGAGTAATTGCTATGAATGGAATGATTGAAGATATCTTGAGGTTGGAGGACCCCGACTTTAAATCATTGGTAGAAACCCGCATCCTATTAGAATTAAAGACGGCTCGTCTTGCTGCATTGAGGAGAACTGAAGAGGATTTGATCAAAATGAAAGAAGCGTTAGATGCGTATTCCCTAAAGGTTTTAAATGACGAAGATGCGGTGCAAGAGGATTTACTTTTTCATCTCGCTATCGCAAAAGCCAGCGGTAATAGTACAATGAATACCTTTATGCTCATTATCACTCCAGAGATAATTACAAATTTCCAAAAGTATCACGTATGTGATGATAAGTTGGCACATTCTGGAATCAAAGAGCATCAACGTATTTATGAAGCTATCAAAACTCAGAATCCATCATTGGCAAAACAAAGAATGAAAGAGCATTTTAGAGTGCTCTATCAATACTGTTATAATATTTAAAGACACGAAATTAAACAGTTAGTAATTAAGTGTACGATTATTCCTAACTGACTAAAAATACTTTGGAGGGATCTAATTATAGTAGCCAATCGTCTGTACCCTTTCTGTACGAATGATTTTTCCCTTTAGTTGAATTTATATGAATCCAAGAAATATCTTGTTAGTTGATGTTTCCTAGTACAATGCTATAACAAAACTAGATAACATAGTTAGAAAATATGAAGTTAAAAGGACTAAGATGGTGGATTATTAGCTTAATCTTTATTGCTACAGTAATCAATTATATAGATAGAACTGCATTCGCTTTACTATGGCCAGAGATGGGTAAAGATCTTGGAATGGATAAATCTGACTATGCGCTTATGCTTAACATTTTTATGTTCACATATGCAGCCAGTAAATTTTTATCTGGAAGGTTGTATGATAAAATCGGAACCCGTATTGGTTTTATTCTTTCAATTATAGTATGGTCTGGGGCAGCGGCTTTTCATGCCCTTGCTCGAGGCGTAGCTTCTTTATCTATTGCCCGAGGTTTACTGGGATTAGGTGAAGCCGGACTTTGGCCAGGTGCTGTTAAAAGTAATGGAGAATGGTTCCCTGTAAAACAAAGGGCGTTAGCTCAAGGAATTTTTAACTCGGGGGCTTCAATAGGTAATGTCGTAGCACCAGTCATTATCGTATTTCTGTATTCTCAATTTGGGTGGAAGTCCACCTATATCATTTTAGGAGCAATAGGATTACTATGGGTTATTCCTTGGTTCATTTTAAATAAATCAAAACCAGAAGATCATCCTTGGATTACTGAAGGCGAAAGAAATTTAATACTGAATGATCGAATAGAAAACAATGATGTTTCCGATAAGGACGCAAAAAGTTTAAGTGTTGGTAAAATATTAAGTTACAAGCAACCCTGGGGAGTATTGCTATGTAGGTTTTTTATCGAACCCATTTGGTGGTTCTTTGCAGGCTGGATGCCCATCTACTTGAATTCAAAATTTGGATTAAGTATTGAGGAAATAGGAAATACCATGTGGATTTCTTACTTATTGGCCGCTGCAGGCGGAATACTGGGAGGTTTATTTACAGAAGAATTGATCAAACGAACGAATGTAAATTTTGGTAGAAAAGCAAGTATTGTTTTGGGAAGTATCCTAATAATAATCGGGTTTGTCTCTATTATATTATTTGTGAATGATTCCAACTACATGACTTTTATTTATCTAGCAGGATTGGCCCTTTTCGGATTTCAATTCGCCATTGGAAATATTCAAACCTTATCAAGTGATTTATTTAGAGGTCCCTCGGTAGGAACTTTGGCCGGATTAGCTGGAACCGTTGCCGCATTTTCGGTAATGATTATGAACTGGTTTATCGGTAGAATTACCGAAGGTGGATCATACACACCTGCCCTAATAACAATTACTGCCTCGGTGGTACTTGCTGTAGTAGCAATTTTCCTCCTAATTAATAAAGTAAAGCTAGTAGTAAGCAAAGAAAATTGAAAATTTGAAATAAATAGAATATGAATAAATCAAATGGAAAAGTAGCTGTTGTAACAGGAGCTACGGGCGGAATAGGCTTCGAAGTGGCCAAAAGACTAGGTAAGGATGGTTATACTGTGATTTTGAATGGTATAGAAGATGAAGTGGGAGCCGAAAGAATTAAACAACTTGCCGCCGAAGGGATTACCGCAGAGTACTGTGGTTTTGATGTTACCAATGAGCAACAAGTAACAGACAACATAACAAAAATTGGAGAAAAGTTTGGTAAAATAGATGTATTGGTAAACAATGCTGGAGGATTAGGAGGTAGATCTAGATTTGAAGAAATGACCACCGATTTTTATAGATCTGTAATGGCGCTTAACCTAGATTCGGTCTTTTTTGCTTCTAGAGCAGCTATCCCTTTCCTAAAACGTGGAGAACATCCATCGATCATAAATTATACCTCTAACGCAGGATGGACTGCCGGAGGACCTGGAGCAGGAATTTATGGAACATCTAAAGCAGGAGTGCATGCAATTACAAGAGCATTGGCGAAAGATCTAGCCGAGTATGGAGTTCGAGCTAACGCAGTATCACCTGGCACTATAGATACACCATTTCATGCCCAAATAAAAGCAACTAAACCAGAAGTTTTTGCTTCTTGGAAAAACAACATCATGTTAGGAAGATTGGGACAACCAGAAGATGTAGCTTCTGTTGTTTCCTTCTTAGCGAGTAAAGATGCATCATTTATAACCGCAGAAACCATCCAAATTGGAGGTGGACAGGCGTTAGGAATTTAAAACTACGAATAAAACAATGAGTAAGTTATTAGGAAAAGTTGCCGTTGTAACTGGAGGTTCCAGAGACATTGGCCGAGCCATATCTGTTAAGCTAGCAAAAGAGGGAGCCAAAGTTGTTGTCAACTTTTATAATTCTGAATCTGAAGCAGCGGAAACTTTGGATAAGATAAAATCCATGGGAGGTCAAGCTATCGCAGTGAAAGCAGATGTTTCCAAGTTAGAAGGAATTGAGAATTTAAAAGCCCGAACCATCGAGGCATTCGGTGATAACGTAGATATTGTGGTAAATAATGCGGGCGGTCTATTTGCTCGTAAAACCTTAACTGAATTTGATGAGGCCTTCTATAATTTGGTGATGGACGTCAACTTCAAGTCTGTTGTCTTTATGATGAAGGTATTCGAACCCTTAATGAGTAAAGGCGGTTCAATTATCAATCTTTCTTCGCAAGCCGCAAGAGATGGTGGTGGTGGTGGATCTTCCTTGTATGCATCCTCAAAAGGCGCAGTAAGTACTTTCACAAAAGCAATGGCCAAAGAATTAGGCCCTAAGGGAATTCGAGTAAATGCGCTTTGTCCTGGATTGATCGCAACAAAATTTCATGACGATTTCACAAAGAATGAAATCAGAGAAAAAGTAGCAGGGGTAACCCCGTTAAGGAGAGAGGGACAGGCTTCGGAAGTAGCAGATTTAGTCGCCTATTTAGCTTCAGAGGAAGCCTCATTCATGACCGGAAATAATGTAGATATTAATGGAGGCCTTGCCTTCAGTTAAATAAAAAATATAAAGAAATATATGAGTAGAGTTGTCACTTTTGGAGAAATCATGTTGCGATTGTCTCCACCTGGATTTTTAAGATTTTCGCAAGCCAATTCCTTTGATGTAGTTTACGGAGGAGGAGAATCGAACGTTGCTGTTTCTTTAGCAAACTATGGCATTCCAGTAGATTTTGTAACACGACTGCCTCAAAATGATATTGGCCAATGCGCCTTAATGGAAATGCGTAAGAGAGGTGTAGGAACAGATAAAATAATATTTGGAGGCGATCGCCTGGGTATTTATTTCCTTGAGACGGGTGCCGTTAGTCGAGGGAGTAAGGTAGTTTATGATAGAGCACACTCGGCAATCTCTCAAATAAAACCAGGAATGATCGATTGGGAAAAAGTCTTTACCGGAACTGAATGGTTCCATTGGACAGGAATAACCCCTGCTATTTCGCAAGGAGCAGCAGATGCCTGCTTGGAAGCTGTTAAAATTGCTAGCAAGATGGGAGTAACTGTTTCAACCGACCTAAATTATCGCGCTAAATTATGGAAATACGGAGTAGAACCTGAGGAAATCATGACAGAGCTTACCTCCTATTGCGATATTATACTCGGTAATGAAGAAGATGCCGAAAAACATTTCGGAATAAAGCCTGAAGGACTAGATATTACTACCCAAGGAGAACATGTGAAAGCAGAGGCCTTTTTATCTGTCTGTGAGCAAATGATGGAAAAATTCCCAAGAGCGAAAAAAGTAATCACTACCTTAAGAGGATCGATATCGGCCTCCCACAACACTTGGGCAGGCGTCATGTACGACGGGAAGAAAATGTATAAATCAACAGAATATCAAATAACTGACATTGTAGACAGAGTTGGCGGCGGAGACTCATTTATGGGTGGGCTCATTTACGGTTTGCTCACATATCCTGATGACGATCAAAATGCCTTGGATTTCGCAGTTGCAGCATCTTGCTTAAAGCATACCATAAAAGGAGATGCTAATCTGTCGACGATTTCGGAGGTGGAAAAACTAATGGGAGGAGATTCATCTGGACGCGTTGCCAGATAATTCAATAAAATTAATAAAATGGCACAATATTCCAGAATAGAAGTAGCACTAACCATGCAACAAACGGGCTTGGTACCTCTTTTTTTTCATTCCAAGCCAGAAGTTGGCAAGCAAATACTCAAAGCTTGTTATGATGGCGGAGCCCGTTTAATGGAGTTCACAAGTCGTGGAGATTTTGCCTTTGAGGTATTCTCAGAACTGAACAAATACGCAATTAACGAGCTCCCTGGAATGATTATGGGCGTGGGATCCGTTACGGACGCTGGAACGGCATCTCTATATATGCAGCTAGGTGCCAATTTTGTAGTCACACCTGTTTTAAGAGAAGATATCGTACGAGTATGTAATAGAAGAAAAGTGTTGTGGTCCCCTGGCTGCGGATCACTGAGTGAAATATCCAAAGCGGAAGAATTAGGCTGTGAAATAGTTAAACTTTTCCCAGGAGGAATTTATGGCCCAGACTTCGTCAAAGCTATTAAAGGACCTTGCCAGTGGACCAGTATTATGCCTACCGGTGGTGTATCCCCAACGAAAGAAAACTTGACTGCATGGTTCAATGCTGGTGTAACTTGCGTTGGTATGGGATCTAAGCTAATGGTAAAAGATGAAAATGGTAATTACGACTTTGCAAGAATAAAAGAACTAACTAAAACCTCGATAGAGATTATTTCAGAGCTTAAAAAATGAGTGTTCAATCTACATCCATTAATTTAAAGGAGTTGTCCTCCTTAACTGGTTTTTCAACATCGACGGTGTCTAAAGCCCTGAATAACAAATTGGATGTAAGCGCACAGACGCGACGATATATAAGATCTATAGCAAATCAATACAACTATATACCTAATAGTATAGCAACGAGTTTACGGCTTAAAAAAAGCTCTACAATAGCCATTATTTTACCTCAAATCAATATTGACTTATACGGTAATATTCTATTCAATTTTCAGAAAATTGCCGATCTGAATAACTATCGCATTATGGTCTTCCAATCCTTCGATAAAGAAGTAAAGGAGCTTGAATACCTCGAGAGTATTTGTGACGGGAGTATTGATGGGGCCATCCTCATTAAAAATGTGCGTAGTGATTTAGATTATAAAGACTATCCAATACCGATTTTGAAATTATCTATTTTGAACAATATCTCAGATAAAAACTTGAGCTCATATTGCACCAACGCTTTCAAAAATCTTTTAATCAAAAGAAAAGAATTTAAATATTGTTAATTGTCCAATCAACACTACCAAAATAATTTTTTTTAGTTTCATTCAATAGGCTCTTATTTTTTGCCTTAATAATTGAATTCGAGTAGGCTTTAGATTATTTTTTTGAGCCTTTTTCTGAAAAAGGAACTTTTCACTCCAATTTTCACTTACCAATCTAAACAATACATTACAAAAAATATTGGAATAGGAAGTTGTATCAATAATTTAATTGTAGAAATCAAAAAACCCTCAGAGCCTGTAAACTCTAAGGGTTTTGTTGTTGGCCCACTAGGGCTCGAACCTAGACTCTTCTGGACCAAAACCAGACGTGTTGCCAGTTACACCATGGGCCAGTGTAAAACTGCGGGTGCAAATTTAGTAGATTCTTTGACACGCGCAAAAGAAATTCCGAAAAAATAACGCTGTTGATCAAAAAGAAACATATCTCAACAAAAAAAGAGCTTAAAAACAGTTCTAGTACTTATTTCCACCCACAGATATCTTCATTATCCTCAACCTTCACAAATTTTTATCACCCCTCTTGCTAGATTATCACTAAATTCGCCCAGAATAAATTGCATAACCCTATGAATGATTTCAATTTTAGTAAATGGAATAAGATTTTAGGATGGAGTGTGTTCGCTATTGCCCTTCTTACCTATTGGTTAACAGTGGAACCAACAGCAAGTTTCTGGGATGCCGGTGAATATATCGCAACTGCTTCCAACTTAGAAGTGGCACATCCACCAGGAGCACCTTTATATCAAATCCTTGGTGCATTTTTCTCCATCTTTGCCATGGAACCTACCAATGTCGCATTGACGATTAACTTGATGTCTGTTTTTGCGAGTGCATTTGCAATCTTATTTCTTTTTTGGTCACTCAGTATATTACTTCAAAATCTCGTACGCAAACACGGGGATATTTCAAAAAATCACGCTATTGCCATTTTAGGGAGCTCAGCTATTGGAGCGCTAGGTTTTACATTTACAGATAGCTTTTGGTTTAGTGCTGTTGAGGCCGAAGTATATGCATCGGCCGCTTGCATTATGTCTATTCTCTTCTATTGTGGACTTCGTTGGGAACGCGAAATGAATACGCCCCGAGGAAATCGTTGGCTCATTCTTATAGCATTCATTATTGGTCTGTCCTTTGGAGTACACTTTATGGGACTATTAACGATTCCTGCCATAGGATTACTTTATTACTTCAAAAACACTAAAACCATAACGGTTAAAAACTTTATCGTTGCTAATGTCGTGAGCGTTGCCGTTTTACTATTCATATTTAAATTACTCCTACCTACAACCATGAAGATATTTAGTGGTTTGGAGTTGTTTTTTGTAAATAGTATGGGGCTACCATTTAACTCAGGGACGATCTTTGCTGGCTTGCTTTTTATTGCCTTATTCTATTTTGGATTGCGCTATACACGTCAAAAGAATTACACCCAAATCAACACAGGACTCTTGTGTATTCTTTTCATTTTTATAGGATTCTCAAGTTGGTTAATGCTTCCCATACGTGCTAACGCTGGAGTTGTAATTAACGAAAACAACCCAAACAATGCTCGTGAACTACTAGCCTATTATAACCGAGAACAATATCCGGAAACACATTTATTTTACGGACCGCAGTTTACCGAAATTTACGGTGGTCTGGACCCTGTTAATCCGTATAAAGATGACAAACCCAAATATGAAAAGGACGAACAAACGAGCAAGTATGTTATCGTAAACGATTATGAGAATGCGAGTCAGAATTTAGAAGATGTTCACAAAGCATTTTTACCGCGTATGTGGAGTACCGAGCACAGTGCAAACTATATGAACTATACCGATGGACTCAAATTTTCTATCAAAAGGGAGTTTCGAGGTGAACAGCGCTTAGTCGAAGAAGTGAACGCCTTTAAACAAGCCTTTAACGAAGGTTATGTCGATAGTGACGATTTCAATGACTTTCTCACACGCTTTGGTCAGTTCTTGGAAATTGAAAAACCGTCATTTGGCCAAAACATTTCCTTTATGTTTCAGCACCAATTTAGTTATATGTATTGGCGCTATTTTATGTGGAATTTTTCGGGAAGACAGGATGATGTCCAAGGTGAAGGAGATGATTTACACGGAAACTGGATAAGCGGTATTCCTTTTGTTGACGAAATGCGTTTGGGCGCTCAAGATCAGTTACCAAGTGATGTAAAAAACAATCCTGCTCGAAATACTTATTATTTCTTACCACTCATTCTAGGAATTTTGGGACTCGTCTTTCATGCAAAAAATGACTGGAAAAGTTTTTGGGTACTCATGGTATTTTTCTTGTTTACAGGATTGGCACTCAAGGTATACTTGAATGAACGCCCTTTTGAACCTAGAGAAAGAGACTATGCTATTGTAGGTTCATTCTATGTCTTTGCCATGTGGATGGGATACGGAGTATATGCTTTGTACGAGATTTTAAAGGATTATATAAAACCGAAAGTAGCGCTCCCTGTTGTTTTCGCTGCTACTGCTCTTGGTGCGCCTATACTTTTGGCAACGCAAAACTGGGACGATCACGATCGATCTGGAAAACGTACCGCCAACGCTATGGGGCAAATGTATTTGGATTCGGTAGACAAGGACGCCATCTTATTTACCATTGGAGACAACGATACTTTTATGCTATGGTACAAACAAAATATCGAGCAGTATCGTCAAGATGTGCGGGTGGTTTGTACGGCTTTATTTGTGACCGATTGGTATATCGATGACATGAAAAAGAAAGCTTTCGATAGCGATCCAATTCCGTCTCAATTAACGCACGAACAGTATCGATTTGGCTCTAGAGATTATCTATTCTATCAGCCTACCAAAAAAGACACCATTGATATCAAAACTTGGATGAATTGGGTAGCCAATGACAGTCCAGCAACAACGGTCGAGCTCAATAGCGGAAAGTTTGCGAATTCGTTTCCATCAAAAATTATACGAATCCCAGTAGATAAAGATGCAGTGCTCAAAAATGGCATCGTAGAACAAAAAGATGCGCATTTAATTGTTCCCTATATCGACATCGAATTAAAAGGAGATGTACTATATAAGAACCGAATGATGATGCTCGATATTATTGCAAACAACAACTGGGAACGTCCTATTTATTTCAGTGGTGGCGCCTTTGGGGATGACGACTATATTTGGATGAAAGATTACCTTCAATTAGAAGGTGTTGTCTACAAATTAGTGCCAATTCGAACACCTGTGGATAAGAACAATCCGTTTGAAATGGGCCGTATCGATACTGAAAAAATGTACGACATCGTGACCAAATGGGAATGGGGTGGCAGCGGAAGTGATGATATCTATCACGATACCGAAACTCGTCGTAATGGAATTACCTACCGTAGCAACCTCGCGCGTCTTTCGGAACAACTCATAGAAGAAGGTAAAAAGGAAAAAGCCGAAACGATTCTCGATTTGGCCATGGAAAAAATGCCAGTAGACAAATTTGAGTACTACTCCCTTTTAGAACCTTATGTGCTCGGATATTATAAAATAGATAAAAATGATAAGGCGCGACGTGTTTTTGAAGATGTAACCAAGATCAAAAAAGAGCACCTATTGTACTTTGAAAGTCTAGAGCCTAAAAAGCAAGTTCAATATATTCAAGAAATATATAGCCAAATTGAGCAATACAGAAGTTTGGTTGAAATTTCGGTATTATTCGATAGCGAGGAATACGGTCGCCAGGTATTGGCAGAATTTAACGACTACCTCAAACTGTTTCGCCCTCTTTTTAGAAGTGTTGGTTTAGAAGATGATCAAGGCTCCACGCAAGAAGAATTGTTAAACAGTACTATACAAGAAGATAGTTTAGAACTAGATGGCGCTCAAGCACCTCTAGATTCTATAGACTAGAACGATGAAAACATATTTGGTAAAAACGCCTAAACTGGTTCAGCGATATTTTCGCAAGCGAGTTTGGGCGTTTTCATCTCAAGCCGATCGTATTTATCTAACATTCGACGATGGCCCCATTCCAGAAGTGACTACTTGGGTGCTTCAAGAATTAAAAAAGTACAATGCCAAAGCCACTTTCTTTTGTATAGGCGATAATGTTCGGAAACATCCTAAGATATTTCAGCAAATAGTAGATGATGATCACGCATTTGGCAATCACACGTTTCATCATTTAAATGGATGGAATACTTCTTCAGAAGATTTCATGAACGACGTAACACAAGCCGAAGAAATTATCAACTCAAAACTATTTAGGCCTCCTTATGGCAAGCTAACTGGCAAGCAAGCAGCTCTTCTTCGCGAAAGAGGATTTTCTATTATCATGTGGAATGTTCTTAGTGCAGATTTTGATATCAAAATTTCTAAAGAACAATGCTTGCAAAACGTACTTAAAAATATACAGCCAGGAAGTATAATAGTCTTTCACGATAGCCTAAAGGCAGAAGAAAACTTGAAGTATACGCTACCTAAAGTTTTAGAATTTATAGCTGAAAAAAAATGGAAGTGTTTGCCATTAAAGATTAATGACTCAGCGGTTTAAACATATTCTTTCACCAAACCGATTAAGGTATTTGCATCTTGCTCACCACTCTGGCGCCATTTCATTTCGCCATTTTTATAAATCATAAGTGTAGGAAGTCCCTTTACACGAAGTGCGTCGGCAAGTTCAGAATTTTTTTCAATGTCTATTTTAATCACACGAGCTTTATCTCCCAGAGCAGCAGCGACATCGCGTAATACAGGATGCATTTCTTTACAAGCACTATCCCATTCCGCATAAAAATCTAAGAGAACGGGTACATGCGTTTCAATTAATTCACCAAATTTGGACATAGGTTTGATCGATTGGATATTACAAATATAACATTTCCGCGCAATTATGCAGTATTACGGCGCTTTTTGAGGGTAATTACACTTACTTCTGGCCAGATTCCAACACGTCCTGGGTACCCTATAAACCCAAATCCTCTATTGACATTTATATATCTTCCAAACTCTTCATAAATACCTGCCCAATTCTCATAACGATACTTTACTGGACTCCACTTAAACCATCCAGGGATTTCAATCCCAAATTGCATCCCATGTGTATGTCCACTTAACGTTAAGTGAATGTTTTTTTCATCATCATTTTTTACCTGTTCCTTCCAATGAGAAGGGTCATGGCTCATTAAAATGGTAAAATCATCTTTAGCCACTCCATGGCAAGCTTTCGCAAGATCTCCTGCCTTTTTAAAACCACCAGCGCCCCAATTTTCAACGCCTACCAACTTAATTGTTTCTCCACCTCTTGTCAAGGTTCTATTTTCATTGAGCAGTAGTTTCCAACCCATTTCACTTTGTAGGTTCTTTAAATCGGAAAGATTTTTCGCCTTGGCTTCTTCTGATTCCCACTGTACATAATCTCCATAATCGTGATTTCCAAGCACAGAAAAGACACCTTCTTTAGCCTCCAGTTTGGAGAATAACGATTTCCAAGGAAGCATTTCTTCACTTTTATTATTTACAAGATCACCTGTAAACATGATGACATCGCTCTTTTGTTCGTTAATTAAATCGATTCCATAAGACACCTTACCGGGATTATCAAAACTACCACTATGCACATCGCTTATTTGCGTAATTGTAAAACCATCGAATGCCTCTGGTAAGTCGTCAAATTCCAACGCGTACTTCAACACCTTGTAATTATATTTTCCTCGAACCATACCCACTAACAAAGATGTAAAGGGAATGGCAGCAAGCCCAAGAGCAATAGTGCTTACAAACTTTCGCCGAGACGGTAAAAAAGTATCTGAAGATCCTGTTAGTTTCGAGTAGACTCCAACGAAAAATCGAACAATATCTTCTCCAAACATAAAAACGAGAATGAAAAATTTGGCAAGAAAAAATGCCATTATCGCCCCAGCTATATACATTTTGGAACTACTCATTACACGTTCAGATTGCATACTTGTTACCAAGTAAACAAAAGCTCCTAATGTACACAGAGATACTACTATATACACCCAAAATACCCAAGGTTGTTTAAAAAGTGTTCGAAAGGCTTGATAGGCGTATAAATCGAATACAATTAGTAAAATAAGAAAAATGATAAGCCGTTGCATGAAGAGCAAATTTTACCCCAAAGATACTAGGGATTCATGGGAGACAAAGATTTGTTTACGTTTTTTTAACGGTTTTCGTATCTTTTCTACCCAAAAACAAACCAATGCGTCAACACTTTATTGCACTCGTAGCATTTTTCTTTTTTATTAGTTGCAATCAAACAAACTCAATAACCGAGGCCAAAAAAACAAATTCTCTTACGACCTATGTCAATCCATTTATTGGAACTGGAGGACATGGACATACCTATCCTGGAGCGACCATGCCTTTTGGTATGATGCAATTAAGTCCAGATACGCGCCTAGACGGCTGGGATGGATGCAGTGGTTACCATTACAGCGACGACTACATTTTTGGGTTTTCACACACGCATTTAAGCGGCACTGGAGTAAGTGATTATGGTGATATCTTGCTCATGCCAACAAATGAAATAAACTTCAATAATGGCGCTAACGATGAACCAGGTTACGGTTCACACTTTTCACATGAAAATGAAACTGCTTCTCCCGGCTTTTACAAGGTACATTTGGACGACACCAATATTGATGTTGAATTAACGGTTACAAAAAGAGCCGGAATGCATAAATACACATTCCCGAAAGGAGAAGATCAAGTTGTCATCTTAGATTTGGAGCACCGCGATATGGTATTGGACGCAAAAATCAACCCAATTTCTGAAACGGAAATTACGGGTTATCGCCACTCTAAAGCCTGGGCAACCGATCAGCGATTGTTCTTTAGTTTAAAAACTTCGCACCCGTTTACCGACATGTTGCAATCTCCACCTCAACAAGGTATGCTTGACGGAAGAAGAATTGCATTGCGATTTAACAATCCTAACAATGAACCCGTTTATGTTTCTATCGGAATTTCGGCAGTAGACATTGAAGGAGCCGAAAAAAATAGGAGTACCGAAATTGGATCAAAATCATTCGAAGAACTAAAATCTGAAGCAAATCGAATTTGGGAAAAGCAATTAGAAAAAATTGTTGTCGAAACCACTAATGATGATGACAAAACTAATTTTTATACGGCTATGTATCACACCATGATTGCTCCAAATTTGTATCAAGATGTAGATGGAAGATATAGAGGTATGGATTTAAAAATACATCAAACCAATAATTTCGACTACTATACGGTGTTTTCCCTTTGGGATACCTACCGGGCTGCACACCCGCTATATACGATCATCGAACAAAATCGAACCAATGATTTTATAAATACATTCCTTGCAAAATACGACGAAGGTGGTATACTCCCTATTTGGGATCTCTCAGCCAATTATACCGGTTGTATGATAGGATATCACGGTGTTCCAGTTATTGCAGATGCCTACTTGAAGGGGATCCGCGGGTACGATACGAACAAAGCTTTAAAAGCCATGATACATAGCGCTACTCAAAATCACTTGGGTTTAGAGTCGTATCAAAAAACAGGATTTATCCCAGTTGAAGAAGAAAGTGAAAGTGTTTCTAAAACATTAGAATATGCCTATGACGATTGGACGATTGCTCAAATGGCTAAAGCATTAGGTGACACTGTGAATTATAAAGCATACAGTCAACGAGCACAATATTATAAGAACTTATTTAATCCTAAATCGGGGTTTTTTCAAGGACGTTTTAGAAATACCTGGTTTGGTCCTTTCGATCCTTTCGAAGTGAACTTTAATTATACCGAAGCCAATGCGTGGCAATACAGCTTGTATGCCCCTCAAGATATTTCAGGAATGATGGAGCTCATGGGTGGAAAAGATCAATTAGAAGCTCATTTGGATCAATTATTTACTGCAAAAAGTGAAACCTCGGGTCGTGATCAAGCAGATATCACTGGACTCATTGGTCAATATGCTCATGGAAATGAGCCTAGTCATCATATGGCTTACCTGTACAATTTTGTTGGCAAGCCTCATAAGACTCAAGAAAAAGTACATGAAATTTTAACCAAACTTTACACTAACAGTCCAGATGGAGTTAGTGGAAATGAAGATTGTGGACAAATGAGTGCTTGGTATGTGCTAAGTTCTTTAGGTTTTTATCCGGTAACACCTGGAAGCAATCAATACATAATAGGGACACCTCTATTTGAAAAAGTTAGTATTCATTTAGAAACGGGCACAACATTTACGATAGCCGCTCCAAACGCAACAGTAACAAATAAATACATCGAACAAGTTTATTTAAACGGTACTCCTTTAAAACGATCCTATCTTACTCATGAGGAAATTGTAAAAGGAGGAAATCTTGAATTTGTGATGTCAAGTCAACCGAGCAATTGGGGAACGACTACTCCAGAAATTCCAGTTACAAAAATTGATGAGTTCAAAATTATTCCTGCCCCTTTTATTTCAAAGGGAGACGTAGCGTTTAAGGATAAAACCGAAGTAGAACTACAAGTAAATGCCACGAATGCTACTATTTATTATAAGATTGACAATGAAGCGTTTCAGACTTATGAACAAGCAATACTCATTTCAGACAAAAGTTCATTAACAACCTACGCCGAAGAGAATGGAATAAAAAGTGCCGTACTTACCACCGAGTTCTTTAAAATTGATCCAAATCTTAGCATCCAACTAGGTACAGAATATGCCAATCAATATAATGCTGGAGGTAATGATGCCTTAATCGACGGTATTAAAGGATCACGAGATTTTAGAACTGGTGCTTGGCAAGGATATCAAGACAACGATGTTATTGCTATTGTTGATTTAGGTCGTGTGAAACCAATTGATGAGATTCGAGTGAATTTTTTACAAGACCAACGAAGTTGGATTTTTTATCCTACCGAAATACAATGCTTCGTATCTGACAACCCTAAATCCTTTTATAAAAATTTACCAGAACAGTATATCGATTCGGAGCAACCATCGGAAGATTCGGAAATAAAAACAATCACGTTCAACATGAATAATTACAGCGCACGCTACATTAAAATAGTAGCTAAAAACTTAGGGCCTCTCCCCGAATGGCACTTAGGATATCCCTACAACGGTAAGGCCTGGATATTTGTTGACGAAATTGAAATAAAATAAACCAATTCCCTTAGCGGATTAATACAGTATCAATGAAACGAAGAAAATTTATTCAAAATGCTTCGCTTAGCAGTCTAGGTGTGGTAGCAGCTGCTTCAACTATCAGTTGTATAGATGGTGAAAAGTCGACAACTCCGCAGGAAGATTCTCAATCTTCATCTAACCCTACAATTCCGTTAGTTATTGCAACATGGAATGTTCCACAAGCAACTGCTGCTGCGTGGCAAACGTTAGAGAAAGGGAAGTCGGCACTTGATGCCATAGAAGAAGGTTGTAGAGTTGAAGAAGCCAATGCAGAAGGGCAAAGTGTAGGTATAGGGGGTCTTCCTGATCGAGACGGGCATGTCACCCTAGATGCGTGTATTATGAACAAAGAAGGCGACTATGGTGCAGTGGTTTATATGAAAGATATTAAACATCCTATATCGGTCGCTAGAAAAGTAATGGAAGACACACCCCATGTTCTACTAGCAGGTGAAGGTGCCAAGCAATTTGCGGTCTCTAAAGGTTTTGAACCCGAAGATTTGTTAACCGAAGCATCTAAAAAGGCTTGGGAAGAATGGAAAAAAACTTCCAAATACAAACCTATAATCAATATAGAAAATCACGATACCATTGGCATGTTGGCAATAGACAAAAATGGAGATTTGTCTGGAGGATGCACGACAAGTGGTTTAGCCTATAAAATGGCAGGACGCGTAGGAGATTCTCCTATTATCGGTTCTGGATTGTTTGTAGATAATGCCATTGGTGCCGCTACTGCTACTGGACTGGGAGAAGAAGTTTTAAAAACAGTTGGTAGTTTTCTAATTGTCGAATTAATGCGACAAGGACGCAGTCCGCAACAAGCATGCGAAGAAGCCATTGGGCGAATAATAGAAAAGAGTCCAAATTTTGACGATTTCCAAGTTGGCTATATAGCAGTAAACAAAAAAGGTGAAACCGGAGCCTACTCTATTCATGAAGGATTCTATACAACCACCTATACAAAAGATGGAAACAAATCTGAAATGCCCGGATTTTATAATAAAAAAGAAAAATAGCTTTCAACAAAACTGTGCGACTATTCCTATTAATTTAACGTAACTGTTTGATTATCAGTAATTATATAAATACGTATAATTACGTATTTTTCGTTTTATTCGCTATTCGAGTATTGTAAAAGGAATATTTTTTATAGCTTTGAGGTACATAAGTAGGTTGCCCTACCTCGGTAGGACAATCAAATTTGGGGCGAAAAGTCATCACATAGTGGTGGCTTTTCTATTTTTACGCTCTTTAAAGGTGCAACTAATATGTACTTTCGTCTAAGTACATGAATTCTAGTAATTTTCAAAATCCATGATTTCATAGAGGTTTGGTAACCAGTTGATGGCGAGATTTGTAATCCCAAGAATCTACTCCATTGATTCCTACTTTTGTTTTGGTTCGTAAGATGAAAAATCATCAATAACTCAAAACACGCGAATCATGAAAAAATTACTTGTAGCGGTAATCATCCTTTTCGTTAATTTTTCAGCTTCCTCTCAAGTAGGTGTTGGAAATACAAATCCGCAAGCAACACTAGATGTGAGTGCTTCCAACGTAGCCACTCCAGCCAATAACGATGGGATTCTCATTCCGAGAATGGACGAATTTCCCTCCACTAACCCCACCGCGGCACAAGATGGAATGATGGTATTTATTACAGGTAACGGCACGCCATCCAAAGGCTTCTACTATTGGGACAACTCCGCTGGTCCAGCGGCTTGGCTTCCTGTAGGAGGTGCTTCTGGCGCAGAGGTAATAGACGAGCTTTTAGACGGAAAAAGCGATAGTGACGGCAGCAATGATGGCTCTTCTGTATTTTTAGGTGTTAACGCCGGAGCCTCGGACGATAGCAGTGATAACAGAAATGTAGGTGTTGGTTTTGAGGCTTTACAAAGTAATAGTACCGGTGCGAATAATACTGCCATTGGATATTTAGCCATGGAAATTAATACTATTGGATCGCAAAACACAGCCATAGGATTGAGTGCTTTAAGAGCAAATGTTGATGGAAACGGAAATACAGCCGTTGGTTATCATTCCTTATTTTCTAACGACGACGGTAGTAACAACACGTCAACTGGACAGGGCTCATTAAACTCAAATGTCTCGGGTAGTTTTAATACCGCAAATGGGACACAGGCTCTTTTTTTTAACTCAGGGGCTAGTAATACCGGTAGCGGATATCGTGCGCTTTACTCAAACATAGCTGGAACAAGGAATTCTGCTTTCGGCTTAGAATCATTAAACCTAAATAGCAATGGCTCTGACAATGTAGCTGTGGGCTACAGAGCAGGTAGAGCTAGCCTTGGCAGCAATAATATTTTTTTAGGTGCCAGTGCTGGAACTTCAGAAACAGGAAGTAATAAGTTATATATTGAAAGTTCCAATGCCGATGCGAACAATGCGCTCATTTATGGAGAATTCGACAATGATATTTTACGAACCAATGGCCAACTACAAATTGGGAATCCAACAGGGACAGGGTATGCCTTTCCTACGATAGACGGAACCAATGGCCAAATACTCACAACCGATGGTGCAGGACAAATTGCATTTAGTACGCTTACCACAGGAGGCAGTCTTGACAACGCCTACGATTTTGGTGGTGCCGGAGCTGGACGCGTGATTATTGCCGACAATGGTGCTGTAGAAGTACAAGGCACAGGTGGGCTTCGGGTTGAAGACAATATGGTGGCAGCTGAAGCTATCGTTCATGATGCAGATGCCGATACATTCGTTCAATTTACTCCAGATCGTGTGGAAATTGACGCCGGCGCAAGAAATTATTTGAATATAAATCATACAAATTTCGAGGTGGCTTTTAATGAGGACAGCGAAGCGTCTGATTTCAGAGTTGAAAGTGACGGAGAAACAAGAATGCTCTTCGTAGATGGAAGCGCGAATACCGTTGGAATTGGTGAAGCTGCTCCAGATAGTCCTTTGCATATTGGAATTTCAACGTCCTTCGACTTGGATCACTTAAATGCAGGACAAGATGGTGTTTTTATAGAAGGGGGTGGAGACAATTCGGGTGAAAACGCCGTAGGCGGATCTATTAGCTTTGGTCCTCCACATCCTACGAGAGAAGAAGATAGAAAATCTGCCATCTCCTCGGTGCAAACTTCGGGCGACGTAGATCATACAGGGCTCGCTTTTTATGTGCATGGTAATGCGGTAAATCAAAGTCCTATGGTAGAAGGAATGCGGCTCACTCACAATAGAAGATTAGAAATAAATACAACAGATCCTTCGGCAACATTAGATGTAGTTGGAACTATGCAATTTGAAGATGGGAACGAAGCTGCTGGTTATGTCTTGTCATCGGATGCCACAGGAAATGCCACTTGGACAGATCCTAGTACGCTGTCAATAGGTGGTTCCTTAGACGACGCCTATGATAACGGCGGTGCAGGAGTTGGACGAGTGATAACAGCAGATAATGGGGCTGTTGAAGTACAAGGAGCCGGTGGTCTTCGCGTAGAAGATGATATTGTGGCAGCCGAGGCCATTGTTCATGATGCCGATACCGACACTTTTGTGCAGTTTACAGACAACCGTCTAGAAATAGACGCTGGCGGTCGCAACTATATGAACATTCAGCATAGTGCTCAGGCCGTCGTCTTTAACGAAGATGGAGAAGCGAGTGATTTTAGAGTTGAAGGCGGCACACTCACCAATACTTTTTTTGTGGATGGAAGTACCGACCGTGTAGGATTAGGTACCGCCAGTCCAGGTGCTTTTACCGAAATTGACGTTCCTACCGACGAAGCTATTGGCGTAGTAATCAATAAAGAATATGCGGGCACAGCTACTTTTGCAAAAGCCATGGAAATTAATACCAACAACACCTCCACTGCTCGAAATTTATGGGGAATCGACTTGCAATTAACGGGTTCGACTGGAAGTCTATTCTCCAAGGGAATCAATTTAGTGAATACGGCAAGTTCTGGTAGTCAGAGAATGGGAATAGATGTAGAAGTATCCGGTACCGGATTTTCCAATATAGGTCTGGTCGTTGGAGCATCTGGTGCAACATTTAACAAAGCTGCAGTCTTTGGCGCTTCCGCAACGCCAGGCTCAGGAAACGTAGATATCTATGGGCAATTGGATCTAGTGGGGACGATGCAATTAGAAGATGGAAACGAAGCTGTTGGGTATGTCTTAGCATCTGACGCTACAGGAAATGCTTCATGGACCGATCCGGCCACTTTAATTTCTACCTCTCAAAATACGTTGGACCAAGCCTATGACGAAGGTGGTGCAGGGGCAGGTGCCACCATAACTGCTACCGATGGTGTTGTTACCATTGCCGGAGAAGATGGTCTTTTGGTCACAGGAACTTTTGGAAGCGGTGATGTCATTAGCACAGCGGGTGCCGGAACACGAATGTTTTTTAATCCAAGAAAAAGTGCTTTTAGAGCAGGCTCGGTCTCAGGTGGACAATGGAATGATGGTAGTGTAGGTAATTATTCGAGTGCATTTGGTGATTCCAATACAGCATCTGGTATTAACAGTTTTGCAATTGGTAATACCAACCTAGCTTCGGGTAATAACTCCTTTGCGAGTGGTTTCATCTCAACCGCTTCGGGAAATGCAAGTAGCGTCTTTGGTTTAGAAAATACCGCGCCTTCATGGGGAGAGCTTGTTGTGGGAACGTATGCAAATACATATACTGCCAATAGTAGTAGTGCATTTAATGCAAATGATCAAGTTTTTGCTGTGGGTAATGGCACTGGAACAGGTGCTCGAAGTAATGCGCTTACCGTATATAAAAGTGGAGAAATTAATATAAATGATGCTTTCAGCCTACCTACTACTGATGGTACTGCGAATCAGGTTTTAGAAACCGATGGAGCGGGGCAATTAAGTTGGGTCACACCATCAACTACTCCAACCGCCAGCAATGGATTGTCCATTGGAGGAGGTGATGTTCAATTGGGAGGGGCGTTAACCCAAGACACAAATATCAACCCTGGGGTCTATGATATCAATTTCAATCTTACGAATGCGAATGGTTTATTCACGGTGAGCACCGATGGTCTAGTAGTAGAAAATACTGGGCAGGTAGGAATGGGTAATACCAGCCCTACCTACCAATTGGACGTTGTTGACAATCCTAATAGTTTTGTAGCCAGTTTTACCAACGAAAACACGGCAATTCAAGCCGACGGTATTCGCATTCAATTGGAATCTGCTAATCCAAATGCGTCGGCATATTATGCAGGTTTTTATAGAAGCACTGGTACAGGAACACTAACGGGGCGAATCTCTGGAACTGTAGCCGGAACTGGAGTTCAGTATTTAACTACTTCTGACGCTCGATTAAAAACACGATTTCAACCTGTTTCGAACGCACTAACTACCATCAATAAAATGGAGCCTACTTGGTACGAATACAAAGAGAATCTTGGAACAAAAGAGCTTGGATTCATTGCTCAAGACTTGCAAAAAGCTTACCCGCAAGCTGTGGCCGGATCCCCTAGTGACGATCCCGTTTCGGCTCCAATGATGATAGACTATGGTCGTCTCACTCCTATTCTCACAGCTGGTATTAAAGAGCTTCATAAAAAAGTGACGCAACTTGAAAACGAAAACAACGCATTGAAGAAAAAACTTTCAAAATTAGAACGTCTCGAAGCCCGAATTGATGCTTTAGAAAATAAAAAATAATCTACTTAACCTATTATATTTTATGTTTTGAGGAGCCCTCTTTCGCTACAAACTCAAGAGGGAATAAAAGGCGGTCGGGGGGCCGCCTTTTTAGTTTATCTATTGAGCAAATACCTTTTCACCGCTCGCTTCAAGTGCTTTAAATTTCTGAACTAACGCTAACGCATCTGGCACCACATCGCTACACAAAATAATGAGCGATCCTTTTTTAGCGGTATTCACAGCATGTGTAATTGCTTCATTTTCACTCGGGATGATCGTAGTCTTCATATTTGGATGATTCATTTTAATCCCATCATTGAGCATTTTAATAAGTTCTTCTTCCGTTTTACCACGAAGGCGTTTGTCTTGTCTAATGATAATCTCATCGGCCATTTCGGCGGCAATATCACCAATCATATTATTATCTTCCTCTCTTCGATCTCCAATACCTGCTATAATACATACTTTATGCGTAGCCTCTAGATTGTCTGCAAAATCTTTTAATGCACGCATTCCGGCCGGGTTGTGAGCATAATCTAACAATATGCTGAAATTTTCAAACTTAAATAAATTGAGTCTTCCTGGAGTTTGCGCAGCACTCGGAATAAAAGTCTCCAAAGCTGTTTTCATATCTTCAATGCTAATACCTTGTACATGAGCAGCTAAAACCGCAGCCAACACATTTTGTATCATGAACTTAGCCTTCCCGCCATAAGTCAATGGTATATGAGCAGCTTTCATAACGCGCATTTTCCATTCCCCTTTACATATGGTTACAAAGCCATTTTCGAAAACTGCAGTAATTCCTCCACGGCGTTGCATGGCTTTCACACGACTGTTGTTTTCATCCATAGAAAACAAGGCCACATTACACTCTACATTTCTGCGCATCTCGTAGACCAAATCATCGTCGGCATTTAAAATAGCATAGCCATCAGGCAATACTGTTTCTGGCACAACACCTTTTACTTTGGCCAATTGTTCTATGGTATGGATTCCTTTTAAACCGAGATGATCTGCCGCCACATTAGTCACAATGGCCACATCACACTTTTTAAAACCAAGTCCAGCACGAAGTAAACCTCCGCGTGCACATTCCAATACCGCAAAATTAACGGTAGGATCTTTTAAGACAAATTCTGCACTAGCAGGTCCTGTACAATCTCCCGTCATGAGCAATCTATTCTGAATATATACGCCATCGCTTGTTGTATATCCTACGCGATACCCTTTCATTTTTGCCATATGGGCAAATAACCTACTTGTTGTAGTTTTTCCGTTGGTTCCAGTGATGGCAGTAATAGGAATTCGCCCTGTATCTCCCTGTTTTGGGAATAACTTATCAATCACTGGTGCTGCCACGTTTCTTGGCAATCCAGTAGTAGGCGCCAAGTGCATTCTAAACCCGGGCCCGGCGTTTACTTCAAGTACAGCCCCACCTGTTTCTGATAGAGGCTTCGAAATATCGGTAGTCATAATATCAATTCCACAGATATCCAAATCGATAATCTTGGAAATACGTTCGGCCATAGACACATTAGCCGGATGCACAATATCTGTCACATCTTCGGCGGTTCCACCTGTACTTAAATTGGCAGTATCTTTTAACACAAGTCGCTCATCCTTCTTAAGCACCGAATCTAAAGTATAACCTGCATCCTTGATAATGGTTAGGGTTAATTCATTGGTTGTAATTTGGGTAAGTACCTTTTCATGACCATACCCTCGACGAGGGTCTTTATTTACTTCATCGATAAGTTCTTGAATCGTAGATGTTCCATCACCAATAACATGAGCAGGAGTGCGAATTGCCGCAGCGACGAGTTTATTATTGATAACTAGCAATCTATAATCATCACCAACGATAAATTTCTCTACAATAATAGCACCACTACGTGAACTATCTTTTGCATGTTTAAAGGCAGCCAATGCCTCTTCATAATTTTGAATATTTACGGTAATCCCTCGTCCGTGATTACCATCAATAGGTTTGATTACTAACGGAAAACCAACGTAGTCACAGGCTTCTTCTAGACTGCGTTCACGTCGAATTATATCACCTCTTGGCACCTCCACTTCTGCTTGTTCCAATAAATATTTGGTATCTTCTTTATCACAAGCTAATTCTACTCCAATGCTGCTCGTTTCTGAAGTAACGGTTGCTTGGATTCTTTTCTGATTGGCTCCATACCCTAATTGGCAAAGAGAGTATTTATTTAAGCGAATCCATGGTATACCTCTACTGGCTGCTTCTTCCACAATTGAACCCGTACTAGGTCCAAGGCGCTGTGCTTCTCTCAGCTCTCTCATTTCTTGAATATCTTCTTCAAGATCGTACGGTTCGTCTGCTATTAAGGCCTCACAAATTCGAACAGATGCTTTCGCTGCGTATCGCCCAGCATCTTCCTCTATATACGAGAATACGACATTATACACACCTTCTTCTCCATATCCTCGTGTTCGTCCAAATCCAGTATCCATACCTGCAAGGGTTTGAATTTCCAATGCAATATGCTCAATAATATGCCCCATCCACGTTCCTTCTTCAACTCGTTGGAAAAAACCTCCTGGAGTTCCAACCGAACAACGATGCGAATACATCGTTGGAAACATTTTTTCCAATCGTTCTCTAAATCCTTTGATTTTGTTGGACGGAAATTCTTCCATTTCCTCCAAATCCAATACCATAACGATTAATTTATGACGACGAACCGACCAATAATTTGGTCCTCTCATGGCATTTATACTCCGTATTTTCATGCTTTGCTGGGTTTTGGTTAGTAAAAGGGTAAGAACATAAATATATCATTTTTTTCAAGACAAAAGATGTATTTTTGTCCCCAATAAAATATACCCCCATGAAAATACAAGGAACTCTTATTCCAATAGGAGGCAATGAAGATAAAGGTGCTGAAGAAAATGAACAATACTCTCTCGAATTTATTAGCGAAGGAATATTATTTCATGTGGTAAAAGAATCTGGAGGAATTCATTCAAAAATAGTAGTCATTCCAACAGCCTCAGGAATACCTGAAGAGGTTGGGCAAAACTATATTGATGCCTTTGGAAAATTGGGTTGTACTGATGTTCAAGTTTTAGATATCCGTGAGAGAGAAGAATCTGAACTTCTGGAAAATATTGAATTGATTAAACAAGCGGATTGTATTATGTTCTCCGGTGGAAATCAATCGAAAATTACACGTAAAATTGGCGGTACGTCCATTCATAAAATTTTACTCGAGCGATATTTTAATGAACCTATAGTGATCGCAGGAACCAGTGCTGGAGCCATGTGTATGAGTGGTGAAATGATTACAGGTGGAAGCAGTCAAGAGTCCTTTATTAAAGGCGCAGTAGGTATGGACGAAGGTATGGCCTTCATCAAAGAATTGATTATCGATTCTCATTTTATTCGACGCGGCAGATTTGGTCGACTTGCTGAAGCAGTTGCCAAATTTCCTGAATTAATAGGAATTGGGTTGGCCGAAGATACCGGTTTAATTATTCGAAATTGTAGAACGTTCGAAATCATCGGTTCTGGAATGGTGATTGTTTTTGACGCTCGTAAAGCAAAACACAATAATCATATGGTATTACAAGAAGGCACCCCTATGTCTTTGGTTAATTTAAAGACCCATATTTTAGCGAATGGAGACCGATTCAATATTCAAAAGAAGAAGGTAAAGATACTACCCGTAGAAGCTCCATTTATCTAGGCTATCCATCCTAAAAAACATTTGAATTTATTTGTAAATCGAGATTTCGATTGCACCAGTTGACGTTTTTGACGCTCGATACATACCTTCGGTATTAAAAGGCATGGTAACATTTCCTTGAGCATCCACAGCAATCAAACCTCCGTCACCTCCTATTTGTAATACGCGATTCTGAATCACTTCTTTTGCGGCGGCTTCAAGGGAAAGATCCTTGTACTCCATCAAACAACTCACATCATAGGCGACTACACCTCGAATAAAAAACTCACCACTACCCGTACAACTCACTGCGCAGGTCTTGTTGTTGGCATAGTTTCCAGCACCTATCATAGGGCTGTCTCCTACTCGTCCCCATTTTTTATTGGTCATTCCACCGGTAGAAGTAGCAGCAGCAAGATTACCATTAATATCGCAAGCCACAGCACCTACTGTTCCAAACTTACTATCCTTCTTAACAGAATGATCTAGTTGAAACGAATCGCTCCCTTTGATATCCTGCCATTGCTGGTATCGCAAATCATCATAGAAATATTGCGATGTAACGATGTCGTATTTATTTTGAGAAGCAAATTGCATTGCTCCTTCGCCTGCCAAAAACACATGTTCACTTTTTTCCATCACATCACGCGCCAAGGTTATGGGATTTTTAATTCCGGTAATTAAAGAAACTGCCCCTGCTTCAAGGTTTTTCCCTTCCATAATCGCGGCATCCATTTCGTGAGTCCCTTCAGCAGTGAAGACACTGCCTTTTCCAGCATTGAACAAGGGTGAATCTTCCAATAACTTAACAGCAGCTTCTACTGCATCAACAGCATTACCTCCGGCCTTTAAAATATCGTAACCTGCCTCTAAAGCTATTCTCAAGGCAGCTTTATAAGCATCTTCCTTTTCAGCAGTCATTTGTCCTTTGAGCAAGGTTCCGGCGCCTCCGTGAATTGCGATTGTATAGTTGTTTTTCATTGTATTCAGTTTCATTACAAAGATATTGCTATAATTGGTTTTATTATAAAAACTGTACCTTAGAAAAACGATGTAACTATTCTTTATGCTACGCTTTTTATTAATCTTCTCGTTCTCGACTATAGTTTTTGCCCAAGAAATTTCGGAAAAAGAAAAAATGAAATTGGCGATCGATTCTTCTTCCAATGTTTCTGAAAAAGTTCAACGCTATGCCGATCTTGCCTGGGAATATATTTTAGAAGAAAACGATAGCGCATTAATTTATGCCGAAAAAGCGCATGCCTTTTCCAAAGAAAGCAACTACCCTTTGGGTGAAGCGATTGCCTTAGAAACAAAAGGGCTTTATTATGAGGTAGCCGAAGGAGATTATGATCGTGCAAGTACGTTTTATTTTCAAGGGATTAAAACTTGCGAGAATAACGATTTAGACTACGCCTCTTCCATCTATCATTCTTTAGGAGTTATGTTTCATACTTCCGATAATTTTGAAAAAGCCTTGGATTATTACACCATATCCTATGATGGTGCCCTGAAAATCAATGATTCGATATTACAAAAGAAATGCTTGATAAATTTGGGCTCTGTAAATTCTTCTCTGGAGAACTTTGAGAAAGCAGAAGAGTATATGTTAAAAAGTCTTCAACTTTCGGTGCGGGAAGAACTAGATTTCAGTACCTACGCAAATCTTGGGTATTTAAAAGTGAAGCAAGAAAAATTTGATGAAGCACTTCCCTTTCTCGAAAAAGCCACCGAACCAAGTCCTCAAAACCCTGAAGCTGACAGCAACTTGTATTTCTTGTTACATGCCAAGGTAATGAGCAAAGACACGATTTTAGATCCTAATGTACTCCTCCGTGCCGAAGCTGCTATCGCCAATGTGGGAGTTCGTGAAAAGAGTTTGTTGCTGCGGAATCTAGCTGACTACCATAAATTTAGAGGCAACTATAAAAAAGCTTTAGATTTCAGAGACAAATATGTTATCATTTTTGAAGAGATCAAGGAAAAACAGCGTGACGAAACCGTCTACGAATTGGAAACCAAATATCAAACCGAACAAAAACAAGCAGAAATCGATAAGCGAGCAGCTGCTCAAAAATTACTCTATTGGATTGTTGGCTCTATTGCCTTGCTCCTCGGGTTGGTCACCTTCTTCTTACTTAAAAACAGAAAGAAAAATAAACTGCTTGCTAAGCAAAAAAGAATGTTGGAGATAACAGTGGACGAAAAAAATATCCTCCTAAAAGAAACCCACCATCGTGTGAAAAATAGTTTTCAAATTGTTTCGTCCTTACTCTATTTACAGTCTGAGAATATAGAAGACAAGGAAGCAAAATTAGCGATGAAAGAAGCCCAGAATCGAGTTCGCTCTATGGTTTTAATTCATCAAAAATTATATAGTAAAGATCAATTGGTTGGTATTAATACTCAGGAGTATTTTGTAGATCTTACCCATGATATTTTTGAAAGTCATCAATTCGAAAACAATGCAATAAAACAAACGCTGGATGTATCTCCTTTAGTTCTCGATATTGAAACTATTACGCCCTTAGGTCTCATTCTGAATGAACTAATAACCAATGTGATTAAACATGCTTTTGATCCGATTACCAATACAAGCAGCATGAAAATTTCCTTCAAGAAAAAACAAGACCATCTTCTTTTAGAAGTCACTGATAATGGCAAAGGAATGCCTTCAGAAATAAAGGAGAGTTCGTTTGGCATTCAACTAATTAAAGCACTTTCTAAAAAACTAAAGGCAGCTTTAAGTTTTGAAACAAACCACCCAACTGGAACTAAAGCTATCTTGAAGATTAATCGGTTTACAGAATTATAATTAATTCACTAAAAATAAAGTCGTATTCGCTAAAAAGATTAATGCCACTCACAATTAAAATCTAGTTTCCATTTTGAAAGCAAAAAAGAAACATGTGAAATTACTCAACATCTATATAGTAGAAGACGAGCCTTTAATTACTGCCACTGTTGAAACAGCTTTAAAGAAGCAAGGTTTCAAGGTGCTGGGCGATAGTGACGAATATGATGAAGCACTCTTACAAATTGATAAATTAAGACCCGATTTAGTTTTATTAGATATCCAGTTGGAAGGAGTTAAGGACGGAGTTGATTTAGCATTGCAGTTAGATGACCGGAAAATTCCGTACCTCTATCTAACGTCTCAAACAGATCCTCAAACTATTAAACGCGTAAAGGAAACACATCCGTTGGGATATATCGTTAAACCTTTTACAGAAGCAGGCTTACGAAGCAATATTGAATTAGCGTGGCATAATTTTTCCTTAACGGATGAAGATTTCATACTATTAAAATCGAATGGACGCACGCATAAAATCAATCAAGCCAGTATTACCTATTTAAAAGCTTTTGATAATTATTGTTATGTGCATACAACGTCTAGTCGATATTTAGTACCTCATACGCTCAAACATACCTCGGAAAAATTAAACCTAAAGAACTTTGTAAAAACACATCGTTCGTTTTGGGTAAATCTCAAACTAATTTCTTCCGTAGATAAAAATGTGGTTTATATTGAAGATGAAGCCATTCCGCTAAGTAATTCGAATAAAATTGCATTACTGAAAAAACTGGAATTACTATTACTTTTCGTTTGGCTCCTCTTTTAACTTCAAAATTGTTTTAAGATTTCTGCGAACACCTTCTTGTTCGCTCAAAAAATAGAGGCATTCACTAAGAAAAATTAAGAGCAAAAACATCACCCCATATATTGAGGTATATAAATCCTTAAGACATGAAAATAAAAGGAATTGGGTGTAGTTTCCCAGAACGCATAGTCTCCAATAAAGAAATATTGCAGATTATTGAAAAAAATAGTGCGGCTAGTTTCAAAGGAAATCTGGACCAATCGCTTCAAAAAATTCAATTTCTTTTAGAACGAGCTGGGATGTCAAATAGACGATGGATTGATAGTGATGACAATTCATTTAATCATATTTACGCGTCTATAAATGAAGCCATTAATAATGCTCAAGTCGAGAAAAGTGACATTGATTTACTTATATATTGTAGTGTAGACCGACAAGTGAGAGAGCCAGCTACTTCATTTTTACTAGCAAAAGCATTGGGCTTAGAAAAAGTGGAATGTTTTGATATTCTGGAAGCTTGTGCCGGATGGATAAGAGCAACTCAAGTAGCCCAAGCGTATTTGAAACTAAATACTTACCAAAACATTCTCATTGTGACTTCAGAATTCAATTGTCACGAAGGGTCCTGGGGTCATTCTGGATTTAATTTGTCAAAGGAAGAAGATTTGAGTTGGTCTTTTGCTACCTATACAATTGGGGAAGGGGCAACCGCTACTATTCTTTCAAAAGACGAAAACAATCCATGGGGTCACGAATTTGAAAGTAGACCAGAATATGCACATCTATGCATGGCCCCAATCTGTGACTCTACACACAGTGCGAATAAATCGATGTTAAACTTAAATTTATCAGGGGTTGATGGAAATAAATTTATATCTCGCTCGCAAGAAATGCAGACTGCTGGAATTCCATTGATCCTATCTCTTATGAAAAAGAAAAAATCACTATTAGAGAATACAGACATCGTAATTCCGCATTCACATACAAAGAAAACATGGCTAGATGTGGCAGAAAGTTTAGGTGTAGACCTTCCATATTTTTTCATTTGCGAAGACTATGGCAATCTAGTTACAGGTTCTATTCCTTCGGGGATAGCTCTTGCGGTCAAACAAGGCAAGTTAAAAAGAACACAAAACGTAACCGCAATGATGACAGCGGCTGGACTCTCATTTTCTATTTTAGATTTTAAATTCTAATCACTAAAATTTGTGTTTCACTCAAAAAACACACCCATTCACTAAATAGAATTGACCTAAACAATTCATGATAATAGATTTAACGTAAATTAAATAACAGGCTTTTTTTGCCCCCTTTAAAGAAGCAGATAAAGCGCCTCACCTACTGGCGTAAATATTAATCTATATCGACATGAATAGAGCATTCAACATTCTAATTTTTTTCTGCTTCTGCGGAATGACTAATGCGCAAGTAGGAATTGGCACAACCACACCACATAGTAGTTCTGTTTTAGACATAACATCCATAGACAAGGGCGTCTTAATACCTCGAATGACAGAAAGTCAACGAAATTCAATAGGCTCTCCTATTGAAGGCCTATTAGTATATCAGACAGATAATACACCTGGTTTTTACTATCATAATGGGACAGGCTGGCTGAACATTTCAACCGACAACAATGCTTGGTCAAAATCAGGAGATTCTGCAACGAATCCTACATCCAATTTTATAGGAACCACCGACGCGCAAGACCTATCTTTTAGAACAAACAATCTTGAAAAAATGCGGCTTACCGAAAAGGGGCAATTGGAATTTTGGAATACTGGAAGTTCCTTATTTATTGGTCGTGAAGCTGGGGAGAATAATGATTTATCATCTAATAGTAACACGTTTATTGGAGACCGCGCAGGACAAAATACGGTTGACGGATTTAATAATGTAGCATTGGGAGCAAGTGCGCTACGCACCAATTCAACTGGAGATTACAATAGCGCAATTGGAACCTTCTCACTGGTTGATCTTACCACTGGAAACACAAATACAGCGCTGGGCTATGCCTCGTTAGCTAATCTTACTACAGGAATAAGCAATGTTGCCATTGGAGCTAATTCACAATTAGACAATGTTTCTGGCAACCATAATGTCTCGATAGGTTCTTTTTCTTTATACGACAATTTAGGTAGCTTCAATACGGCAATAGGCTCTAGTGCTCTTTTCCGAAATACTACAGGTAGTGGTAATGTATCTATTGGGGGACAAAGTATGACTAATAATACCACTGGGCGTGATAATGTTTCTATCGGATACAATAGCATGGGTGCTTCGTTAACGGCTTTTAGAAATGTAGCCATTGGCTACAGCAGCATGGCCTCAAATGTAGATGCTCGAGGAAACGTCGCCGTTGGTGAATATGCCTTGAACCAATCAAATACATCTTCCAGCCACGGTAGAAATACGGCTGTGGGAGCTAGCTCGTTTAGGCAATCAACCACCCCCGTTAGAAATACTGGATTAGGATATTTTACCGGGTACAATAATACTACTGGACAAGGAAATACTGCCATTGGTGCAGAAGCTTTGCAAAACAATCAAACCGGTTCTTATAATGTAGCAATTGGCGATAACGCAGGTCAGTCACCTTCTGGGACCAGTGTGGCTCAGAACATTTATATTGGGAGGCAATCTGGTCTAAATTATGTTGGAGACAATAATATAATGCTTGGAACCTATAGTGGATATGACGCAAGTGGGGATCAAAATATTATGATTGGCGAAAACGCAGGAAGAGATGTCGTTGGAGACAATAATGTATTTATAGGGAGACTCGCAGGTAATGCATTAACGGTTGACAATGCCCTTCTTATTGAAAACTCTGGTATAACTGGAATCGACAATGCCTTGGTGTATGGAGAATTCGATAATGATATCTTCAGAATAAATGGCGAAGTGCAAGTAGGTAATCCTGGGGGGACTGGTTATTCTTTGCCCAATAATCAAGGAGTGGCAGACCAAATTTTAACAACAGCTGGAGACGGCACTACAAGCTGGACAACTCCTAGCAATCCTATACCCTCAATTGTAAAGGGCGATATGAATGCGCCTAATCAAGTCTTAACTGGTACCACAACCCTAAATTTTGATAATATTTTGATAGACACAAACGGCGAATATGATATTGCTACACATCGATTTACGGCTACCGAGACTGGTTATTACCAAGTAATTCTTGGAGTTCATATTCTTGCTTCAACTGCTTCAACGTTTCAATTAAATGTTAGAAGGAGTAATATCAAATTAATGCGAGTCTATCAGGCGACTGCAACACCAATGACTTCTCACAATACAAGTACGATTGTACAAATGAATGCGGGAGAATTTCTAGAATTCTACGTCAATGTAGGCCCTAGTGCCGATACTGTTACAGTTTCTGGATTCTCGGAGTTTACGCATTTAGAAATTTTTAGAATAGATAAATAGAATTTCACCCATTTCACCTAACGCCTATTTTATTTGTCTATTCAAAACTACCTTTTTTGCCCTCATTATAAGTAACCATTGACTAGACCTGCAGTCAAGAAGTAAAACCAATTACAATGAAAAATCTAAGTATTCTTTATTTACTGTTATGTTCAATCACGGCTTTTTCTCAAGTAGGAATCAATACTACAACACCAGAAGGAGCTCTTGATATATCATCTCCTAATATGGGATTGGTAGTTCCAAGAGTTACGAGTATTGAAGCCGTTGTAAACACCTCTGGAAATGCAGCCGAAAATGGAACTATTGTGTATGATACTTCTCGCTCAAGTACCTGTTTTAGAGTAGGTGGTGAATGGCTTTGTCTGGGCATTAATTCCAGCGGGCAACCAGAAGTATCGGTGCCCAAAATCAGTCCATCGGCCGTTTCAAACTACATAAAACCTGGGAACATGTCACCAAGTGATAATTTTGCCGAGGAGATAAGCGTGAGCGCAGATGGCAGTCGTTTTGCTGTCACTTCTCGAAACGAAGACGGAAGTGCAACAGGAGTAAACGGAACGCCCAACAATAGTTCGAGTGCAGCGGGCGCTGTTTATGTATTTAGTAAAGTTGCAGGGGTCTGGACACAAGAAGCCTATGTAAAAGCCTCCAACACATCCAATGTAGATAATTTTGGAACCGATGTATCATTAAGTAGTGATGGCAGCGTGCTAGCGGTTGGAGCTAGACGTGAAGATAGTAACGCCACAGGCGTAAATGGAGACCAATCAAACAATTTGGCTGGAGATTCGGGCGCGGTATACATATTTAACCGAGTTGGAACTACATGGACCCAAGTTGCTTATGTAAAGGCCTCAAATACAGGCGCATTAGACTATTTTGGAGACCAAGTCGCTTTATCTGGAGATGGTACTTACTTGGCAGTAGGAGCATTTCAAGAAGATAGTAATGCTACAGGTATAAACGGCGATGGTTCGAATAACAGTGGAAATCTTGCAGGGGCGGCATATATTTTTCATGAAGAATCTGGGGTTTGGTCAGAACAGGCATACATGAAAGGAGATAATACGGAGGCCGGAGATCGTTATGGAGCTGCTGTTTCTCTTAACTATGATGGTTCTATAGTTGCTATTGGCGCTTCTTATGAAGATAGTAACGCTACTGGAGTAAATGGTGACGGCACAAACAATAGTAATGCTAGCTCAGGAGCAGTTTATGTTTACAATAGAACTGGAAGCATTTGGACACAAGAAGCCTATATAAAAGCATCAAATAGTGGCAATGGGGGGTTTTTTGGACGTCGCTTGAGTCTTTCTTCTGATGGATTGGTACTTGCTGTTGCCCAACATCAAGAATTTAGTAGTGCAACTGGCGTAAATGGTGATGAGACATTATCGGATGCAACAGGAGCGGGAGCCGCCTATATCTTTCGTAAAAGTGCAGGAACCTGGGCACAAGAAGCCTATATTAAAGCATCAAATACAGACGCTGGAGACACCTTCGGATACTCGATTGCCCTAAGTGGAAATGGTTGTAGACTAGTAGTAGGGGCTTATGATGAAGACAGTAACTCGCAATTATTAGATACAGGCGAAGCAGATAACAGCGCCTCCAATGCAGGAGCAGCCTATGTATACACATATAATGGCACCACTTGGGTTTTTGAAAGTTATCTAAAAGCTTCTAATGCAGATCCAGGTGATAGGTTTGGAAAATGTGTGGGTCTTTCAACTTCTGGAAATTTAATTTTGGTAGGTGCCTATAGAGAGCAAAGCGCGTTTTCTGGCGTAAACGCTAATTCTACCAACAACGGTGGTGGTCAAGCAGGTGCGGCATATGTAATAGAATAAAATCAACGCTTCTAAATTTCAAATACCGAATTGTCTAGGAAAGCCGTCTGTGAAGAACGGCTTTTTTTAT